>Ga0116231_10000887_pt1 | contig 57494 bp, 45 predicted proteins | sample S1TSphgellanicum_2_FD_89695 | JGI IMG/M metagenome (GOLD analysis project Ga0116231, IMG submission 89695) | Host-associated microbial communities from peat moss isolated from Minnesota, USA - S1T2_Fd - Sphagnum magellanicum MG | ecosystem: Host-associated > Plants > Peat moss > Unclassified...
CGGAGGGGAGGAAAGTGTGAGAGAGTTGGGGGGTTTGTGGTTTTAAAAAAAAACAAAAAAATTCCTCCCCCCCCCCCCCCCCCCAAAAAAAAAAAAAAAAACCGGGGGGGGGGGGGGGGGGGAGTCTCATGTGTGGATGATGCTGCCTCACCTCATTGGCTGCAAGGAATTTTCTTTTTGGTATATGTGCTATTTGCCATTTTGGGTCTAGCCTAATGGCAGGAGCATGAACTTTTGGGTATTTATTAGATGAACACCCTACCTATTCATCTCTCCTATTCATTCATTAGATGAGGTGCCTCCCAGGTTCAATTTTTTTTTTTTTTTGGCAATGAGCCAATTTGATTGGCCCATCACTCAAAAAAAATGAAACTATGGAGGCTCCCCCAAATAGAAGGTTCTATTTTTAAGTACATCATTGCTCCCCTTCGGCCCAGATATATGGGTGAAAGGAGTACATGGGATAAAAGTGAGGTGCTATGGAGATCATGTTGGGGAACACATTGGGAACTTGGAGAACATACTAAAAACCTATAAGAAACGATTGGGAACATAATGGGAACACATTGAGAACCAGGGAAATGTGGTTCCGCGCCCGCAAACCCTTTCATTCTAAATGTCCAATACCTGATGGTCCAGTTTGGTTTCGGTTTTACATAACCGGGAAAGGAACCTGGGGGTACCTGATTTGACTCCGCGGGTCAAGTACCCGACGCTGCTGGGTTTGATGGGAGCCTGTATCCGGTTATGAGGATATGAGGGCCAGAAGACGAGACGGGGTTGCTGGAGATGGTGTCGAAGAGAAGAACCACAGAAGGAGAATGGCTATGGCGAGCTTCGCTCACGGCGCCACGCTCTTGCCCTCCAGCCCGACTGCATCCACCTCCGGTAATTTCGTTTCCGGAATCTGGAGCTCTCGGAAGGCCGTAGAATGCAAGAAAATTACGGGACGACAGCAGTCGCGATGCCGCAGTTGGAGGATGAAGAAGGTGGTTGCTTCTTCTTCGTCGCAGCCACCGGAAGCTCTCTTCTTCGATTGCGATGGTGTATTGGTGGATACAGAGCGAGACGGACATAGGATCAGCTTTAATCAAGCGTTTGAGGAGAAAGGACTGGATGTCTCCTGGGATGTGGATCTCTACGGGGAGTTGCTCAAAATTGGAGGGGGGAAGGAGCGGATGACGCATTTCTTTAACAAGGTCGGGTGGCCGCCGGTGGTGCTACAACAAGACGCGAAGGAGCGAGCTGCATTCGTAGCTGGATTGCATCGGAGGAAGACAGAGTTGTTCATGGAGTTGATAGAAACGGGGGCGCTTCCGTTGCGTCCTGGAGTCTCCCGGCTTGTAGATGAAGCGCTGAGCAATGGTGTGAAGGTGGCAGTTTGCAGTACCTCCAACGAGAAGGCCGTGTCGGCCATCGTGCGAGTCATGCTCGGCTCGGAGAGGGCGTCTTCCATCCAGATTTTTGCAGGAGATGTGGTTCCTCGCAAGAAGCCGGACCCGGCTATCTATCAATTAGCTGCATCTTCGCTAAGCGTAGAGCCTGCCAGATGCGTGGTGGTGGAGGACAGTGGCATCGGTCTCACAGCTGCCAAAGCAGCGGGCATGGTGTGCATTGTAACTAAGAGTGGTTACACTGAGCACGAGGATTTCTCCTTAGCTGATGCCGTGTTTGCTTGTATAGGCGATCCTCCTACGCAGAACTTTGATTTGACGTTCTGTAGGCATCTGCTACTGCAGGAAGGCAAAATTGCCTAAAGGAAACCGTGAAAGAGATTGACCCTTCTGCAACTGCGACACATCAAAAGATGTCAGAGAAGCAGAGACGCCCCTGAATTCAGATTGCGAAATTCCTTTATTGCTGGATAGCAAGAAGCTTCCATTGTAGGTGCTTGTTGCAAATCAATTGAGGATTTGGAGGTTCATCATTATTTGCTCACTCAGGATTACTAATGCTTGAAGAGAAGGGCATGGTTCTTCTTCTTTATGAAAGTTGCAATTGAGCCGTTTTGCAAGTAATGGTCTTATTAGGGCATCTCTCACACTGACAGAAGATTCTCAACTACATTACTCTTGACGCAAAACTACTTGCCAGGTAATTAGACCACATTACATTGTGACTAGACTGGTGCCTACTGCTGTTGTGCATATGTTTAACGTTTATGGTTTTACACAAATCATGATGCAGCTATGTTAAATCTACATTCCCATTCAACTTTTGATGGTTGAAGTCCAGATGTGTGGGAACAGGTATTGAATTCTCACTGAAATTGTCTGCTAAATCCTCAAGATCACCACCTGACCAAGTCTGAGCAGGGAGAGCTAGGTTATGTGATTGAGTTGCATACAAAAGGAAAGCATCTCTTCAAAGGGCAATAATTGCATGCTTCAAACTGCACAATGTTCAACAATTGGTGTAAGTAGATCAATTCTTCTCAAAGGATTTTTTAAGTTCTGGCAAAAGTAGGCGTTGCTAAGCTTGAGTTCACAAATCACAACCAAATGGTCCATGTGAAAGTCCATTGAAATACTCAGGCATCAGCTTCAAGAAACAGTGTTGTGTACAGACTACAGTTTTGTTGATCCTCTTTCAGTTGGGAGTTTTACTTCGCACCTTGACTGAAGTTGTTCATAGAGAGGAGTTTCTGGAAAGTGTTATTTGAATTGCAGTGCCTGGGTAGTACCAAGGAATACATTCCAGAAGAAGCCCTACCATTGCTTTCTTTACAGGGTGTGTACCAAGCTGTTATGACCGCTTTTTCCTCTTTTGTCCAGCACTGCGTGAAATGGCTGTTGAATTGTTGGGTTTTGACCTGCTGGCATTGCTGCTCTTGGGCGTCTTTTGGGGCATGGTCTCAGCTGCCGAAGACCACAACGCCCTTTCCACATCCGAAGCAGTGAAATGTTCTAATTCAGCATCTCCAGATTGCTGCAATTCCTGCACAAGACACAAATACTGAGTATGAATGTACCTGATATGACCCTGCATCTCATGATCACCTTCAGTATTTGATAGATACTTTTTTTAAGGTTGAAGCACACTCCATCCTCCTGGAGATCAGATAACATCAGAAGATAAAAACATTTTTACCTTGGATTTCACTTGGAGTTTCTCAGCAAAGAGGAGATAGACTTTCATTGAATAGTCTTTAACACCCCCAAGCGCAGCCACCATTGCCTGCACCATTGCTGCAGAAATAAGCAACAAAATTCTATGCTACTGTAGATGACGAATAGCTTCTCTCTCAACACCCAAAGTTACTGTCAACTCTACAGACTCCATCATGAACACAGCCAAAATCCTGATGAGCATATCATTCTGACACATTCTGGAAGCATCACAAATTAACAAAAACATATACCTCATCTGACATAAAAGGTACAATTGAAGGCGTATGTGCTGCAAGCACCGCTGATGCTGTTGCAGGTCCTACACCTTTCAGTGTGGACAAATGTGCAATTGCTTCCTTCAGGTTAGGCAGTGCAGCAAAGGCTTTTCGAGATGCTGTCCGTACATCATCATCACTAAGATTTGCCACAAAGTTCAGCAGTCGGGACCTGCAGAATGATGCCCAGTCCTCCACAACCAGTTTAGTCCAAAGTGGCAAGCAAAAGCAATATGAGCAGGTTTGTCAGCTCTGAAGAAGACCTTGCCCATTTGTGTTGTTGGTACATCAACTTTGGAGCTCAATTTGGATGTTGAAAGATGCAATGGTGTCTGCTCTGCACAAGACTGTGGAGTAGGTATATGATTGTGAACTGGGAGAGCGAAATGAAACTAAACCTAAACATGTCTTTTTTAATTTAACCCTAAGCCCTAAACCCTCACAAAGATACCAAATGATGTTTCCCTGTGGTTAGGTCAAATGTCCAGTGCTCAAAGCCACAGGCACAAGAAACCTTGGAACATACTGCAAAAACACCAGGGGAGAGAGAGAGAGACAGAATAAACAAAAGGGTTTTCAATTTGTGAACAAAATCCACAGATGGGAACCCTAAAAGACAATAACAACAGAAGGAAAGAATCACGACAAAAAACAGCTGCATGAAATGTCAAGCAGGGTGATAATGTAATGCCAAGAAAAAATCCTGATTGTGATAAGAAGAAACCGCACCTCCATTTGCCTCGACTCAGCTTCCACTGCATGATCTTGGTGAGTTCCTCCTGCGTGATGTACGCGTCCGCCTGCCGCTTTTCCAACAACTCCGGAAGCTCAACACGGTAGAACGTATCCAGAGCAGTTAGCTTCGGATTCCCCAAAGCTTCCAAGCGCTGCCCGTATGCCTCCAAAGCTGCAATCCATGCTCGTGTATCGGTACTTGCAAATTCCACCATCGCTGCTGCTTCAGAAACCTCGAGCGATTTCACAATCTCCTCTCCTCTAGGGTCGAGGGTCTAGGGTTTAAGCTTTAGGGTTTTGCTGACAGACCCTTCTCCTATCAGCAGACCCTTCTCCTACGCAAAGTGTCGTTGTGACATTGCAGAAAGATAGCACTCCAGTCATAGGGACAATTAGCTAAAGCTTTAGGGTTCTTGCTGACAGACCCTTCTCCTATACTAAAAACTTAAGTGAGATTCAAGTATTACAAGTATTTGTTGAGACTTCTTAGTATATCCCATTTGAAAATGAAACGTACCCAACTACTCCCTTGCTGACACAAAAAATTTCAAACTATATGCATACATAGTGGGAACTGTATATTTTGGAGGTACTAGTAAGATTTATCTCAAAATGCAAAGTTTGTCCACAGATGTAGGTAGAGGGACTAGAAAATAATAAGAAAGAAGCTCGAATTCCCTCAAAGTTTATCAGTATACACACACCGAACTACAAAGTGTTGCCACCAACTGACTCATGCTTGGTAAAACTGTTGTGCATTGTGTGAGTAGAATTCGCCATGGTTAATTGCAAGCTCTTTCAGCTCAGCAGAAAAGCCTTAAGAGATTTTCTTAAGCATCTAGAGCTCTGGCCTGATATCAATTTCAGGCCTCTGTTCATGAGGAAAGAAAGAATGGCTTGTGTAGTGCATGTGCTGCTTATGGAGCAGATGTGTGGAGTTTCAGCTGTGTGGTCCTAGTCACTTCCTATAACAAGCTACTACATGAAGAGCCACAGCTGTATTTCGGAATACTTCCTGTTCATTTTGGAAGTCCTGGAGTAGGATCAAGGTGAGAGGTGCCAGGAATTAGGGTTGCAAATTGAGCTCCAAGGACAGTAAGTTGAGCTCACTTGAAAGCAAAAACCTTGCTTTGTCCCCAAGAATTAAGAAACCTAGCGCAAGCTCAGCTACATTCCTCCCTTGTGAAGGTTCCACCTCCTTTTGCACAATTTTGACCCTTTCACTCACAACCTCCAAGCAAAATTTCATGTAATACAAAGCTTGCGCTACATAGCTTTGCACTACACTTATTATTAACTTGTGTTGTAGAGCTTCACACATGATTCACACACAAAGGAATGAGAAATTGGGTGACAAACTCCTTCGGCCTTAGATTTCATGGAGATTTGGGTCTGATTCATTGGTTTTTTTGTCAAGCATAAATTTACATCCCCAATTTTGACTTGATCCTTCATTTTGTCCTAACTGGCTAATTCAGTGCCCAATTACAAAAACTTTGTGGATAATTTTATTGACTTGGTGTTGTATTTGTAGGGGTGTTTGCAAAGTTCATTGAAAACATGCAAGGTCAAAAGAGTTTAAGTAGATGGTGACAAATCTTGTGTAGCTAGTCAAATAGTTGTATGGAGTTGCTACCAAATGGCGCCTTTCATTTTTATCAGGGTAAGTTTGGATCAAACCAAACATCTAAATTTATACCTTTTCCACCTAATATGGAAACAAGTGAATGGTGAACAAACGCATGGTTTAAAGTGAAAAATCAACTTGGTGTTCCCAAATAAGATTGAATATTTGTGATCTTCCAGAACCTCCAAAAGCAATGACATATTTACTTGATGTTTAAGATGTCGAAACAAATGATTCATCTCTTGTTTCTTTTGAATGTCATCCAGTTCCAAATTTTAACAAGTGTCATGTCAATAATCCCAATGCAACTTTGGAATTTAGGTAAGAGGGTAACTTGTTACTCTCTAATTGGCCATTAAATATCATGGCTAATGGCATGGTTTATGCATGATGCTATGAAAACAACATAATTGCAAACTAAAGATTATGCCCAATTCCACATGAAGACATCTAACATGGATTTGTTATCATGCTTCAAGTAGAGTATGAAACTCAACAAGCATTGTTTAGAAGTTGATTCCAAGATATGGCCAAGAACAATTTGAGCTTCATTAGTTAGTTAATCATGCATGAAATGTGATTGTGGGCACAACCAAGCCACCGAGCTCATCAAATAGTGCAAGTAAAGTTTGTCAATAACTTGAATAGTGTTAGCATTGCTCTCATTATACCCAGGATGTCACGAACACCAACATTTAGAACAACAAAATGTTGGCCTTCATTTTGCAACTCATTGAAATTGAATAGGTCTACCATCATAGCAATTGTTAGTGCACAGTATGACAATAGTTTGAACTATGTCTCCATATTGTCATCTGAGCTGAAGTCTAAGCTAGAACTACTACAGAATGAAGACTCCATCTGTAAAGAGTGGGGGAAAGGGACACAAGCACTAGGTAAGTTTGTAAACCCATCCATGTATTTCAATTCCATGACTGTAGTTGGTCAGAAATGCCTCTTTCCAGAAGTAGCAACAACTTTATAAAACCAGGCTATTTTGCAACCAAACCGAGTGCATTCCAAAAAAATTGTTTATGGATCTCTCCAACAACTCAAATGGCCAAAAGCACATGTATTCATATCAAATCATGCAACCTGGATATAAGCAAATTGTACCCTAAACCCACACAGCTGTAGTTGGTCAGAATTGCCTCTCTTCATAAAGTAGCAACAACTTTATAAAACCAGGTTGTTTTGCTTGAAAACCAAGCGCATTTCAATTTTTTTTTGCTTTTGGATCTCTCCACCAACTCAAAATGGCCAAAATAACATGTCTTCATATCAAAGTTGCAGTTTGGATATAAGCAAATTGTATCCTAGACAGGCATGGTTGCAGTTGGTCAGAAATTCCTCTCTCCATAAATCAGCAACAACTTTATGCATCCAAAAGTGGTTGTTTTTCTGTAGTGATCTCTAGCACTCAGTTTAGGGTCTTTTGTTTTGCTTGATAACTAAGAGCATCTCAAATTTTAGGCTTCTGGATCTCTCCAACAACTCGAAATTGCCAAAATAAAACATGTCTTCCTATCAATTCTGCCGTTTGAATATAAACAGATTGCATCAATTCTTGAGGTGATGGAGATTGCTGCGGAGAAGATGGACTACAAAGCACAGTAACAATTTACTTGCTGGAGGTTCTCAAAAAATGCATGATTGTGACAGATTTTGATACCTCGACGAGAAATTTGATGCAGATATAGATCAACGAGACTTGGAGATGAGGGATTGATGCGCGCATTGCTGCAGATGCGTTGTTGAGGGCATTTTGATGCAAGCAATGTTGGAGATGAACTAGTGTGGGAGGCAAGCTTTAGAATTCAAGCAATCGATGCAAAACCATGAGTTCATCACACACTGAAGGCGATGCAATCTTTGCAAAAACAGAAATCCAAGCAAGGAGTTAGCGCCTTTGGAAGATTGCTGTGGGCAACAGCCACAACTTGATTGTATGATTGTGTCAAGTTGTGGTGGTACAATGGAAGAACCTTCAACCTCAATTTCCTGCATCACAAACCCAATTGTGAGACTCTACAGTTTTCCTCAAACTTGGAGATGAGGGATTGATGCAGCACATTACAGATAACTTTAATGTACTTGCATATTCTTATATTGAATTTGCACAGCTTCCAAACACCAAAAAATTTCAGCTCCACTGCAGATCTTGATACTATTTGTTTGCCTCATAACTGCCTATGCTTAAACAGAATAATAAGGCAAACAAACAATTACCCATTTGAAAAAACATCATGCACCTGGATCTGACTCAATTGTACACCGCAACATCACAACTGTTGCTGGCAACAAGTTTTTCCTGTTTTCCTCCCTACTCTTAATCAAATGCTGGGAGACAGGCAGAGGAACGAAAAAAAACTGAAAAGTGAAAAAGAAAGAAAGAAAATCTAGAGCCCCAAATCTCTGTGGCACAAAATCAATCCCCAAACCTGCCACTTGCTGCTTGGGGACACAACAGAAAAACAGCAACAATGATGCACAGGGTAAGGCCACAGTAGAAAATCTTGTTTGAAGTCTTTTTTTTGTTCTTCATTTTGATAGAAACTGAGAAACCCATTGAGCTCTTTCACAGCATTATATTTAGTCTGACTTCAAATAAATTGAGTGAGAACAAAATGACATAACCATTTGTCAAAATAAGTTTGTGCTCTTTCATGTTTAGCCTGACTTCAGAAGAATTGAGTGAAAACAAACTGATGCAAATCACTAATCCAAGCTGCCATCTGAGACTGTGGCTATTTGTGGGACTCAATAGCAAACAGATCAGAGTGTGTGCCATCTTCACATAAAATAGTGTCCAGCACCATCTTTGATTGTGTTTTAATTCCACATGGAGGAAACCATTGGATTTTGCATTCCCAGCTTGCAGAAACAGCAGCTGCCTTCTCTTTGATCTGGAGTGTGTGCTTTGTCTTCAGTCAATCTTGAATCTGATGGCTGCTGCAGGTATGAAGATTCCAGTGCAGCTATATCAACTGCTCCCTTGATCTTTGCCTGCTTGAAAGGGGCAGGCAAGGAATGCCAACTGCACATAGCTTGTTGTGTAGTGAAAGACTAAGGACTAAAGATGGTCCCTTTCATCTCCAAACCAGTTGTCTTTCTGTTTGGGTCCAGTTGGTCCTTCCTGTCCTAGCACCTCATCAGGCAGCTTGCTGATAATATCCTGCAGAGGAACCCGTATCTGCTGTGGCAGATATTTCAGGATGTTATTCAGCATAGCTGTTTTGTCATAATCAAACTTAGGACCCCATTCACGCATGTACTGCAACCAAGGCGGTTCTTTTGGCATCTCCTCATTGTATCTTGCAAGCATATACTCTGCTGCAATGATCTGAAAAAACAGATCATCCAAAACAAATCATCAGCAAAATCTCTCTCCAATTACAGAACCAAGCAAACACTTCAGAACATCAAATGAGAACAAAACCAAGTCAGAACAGAAACCAGCTCTGTTTCAACCAGGACACTGCTTAACAGAATCAAAATGCGTTAAGAGTTTTCTTACACAAAACTTAATTGCATCATCATTGCTGGAAAATAGAGATTACTCACTTGGTACTTTTCCCGAGTGTCAAGTAAAATGTTACTGTACATTGTATCATTTCGAAGTCCAATACCACGTTTCTCATCTCCTTGCAGGTTAACTCCCTCATGGGCATAAACAGGATGTCCGCTCTTAGCCACATAAATAAGTGGCCTATTGCGGTTTTTATACTCAAGTTCAAAGGGTTGGTGCCACGTCCCTGCACTATGCTGAGAAAAGTAGATTGATCTTAACTCTCCTGTGAAGTTACTTACTCTAAGGGTATAATGCTCCCAATCCCCAACATGTTCACCAACTCTACCTAATGGTATATTCAGCACTTTGAACTTTGCACAACTGGGTCCATTAAAAGGATAGAATATCCATGTGGCTAGGTCTGTAAATGTTCCTCCATAAACTGGTTTGACATGTATGTACACCTCTGCACTTTCCAAGTTCCCTTTCTTGACTTCATCTGCTGAGCCATCACTTGGCAGATCAAGCCAAAAAGCCAAATCATTATCACCACCCTGTGGTAAATTTGATCCATCACTGCTAACTTGAACCGGGGTATCTCTAGAATCAGCAGCATAAAGCAATGCACCATGTTGGAAGAACCAAGATACTGAAGAAGGGAGATAAACCTCATCAGGGTGGAAGACAAGAGTGGGTCCATAGCTTGCCTGAACACTTTGCACTTGCTCCAAAGTAGGCATGGCACTTAAATGCAAATTCGTATTTGAAACACATGCTACAGGGACTTGACAGTCAGCATTGCATGAAATAAAACAAGAGAAACAACCTGCATCAACACCCTTCTGAGTTACTCCTCTCACTCTAGGCTTTGTGCCCCAGATGCTGAATGGGGAAACTTTTGAAAAGCCACCTGCATCCCACATTTTCTCTGCTGCAATGCAATCCTCTGTGAGGTCCATTCGAACACAGACCACAGAATCTAATCCTGGTTTCTCTTCTGTGTTTGTGGCCAGAAAACCAACAGCCTTATAACCTTCTGGAGCTACTGGTAACCAGAACCAGCAATGTCCATTTTGCTTCCCATTCCATGCCTGACTGCTCCACACCATCACATAATCAACAGGGCTTGTTAGGGCATGACTAGTACTAGTCCTTTCACCAGGAACACCCCGAAATTCACCAACGGCAGTTGCTTTCCCAGTTGAACAATCCACAATTGAGGAGCTGCTGAAGTCTTCCTGAAATTTGAAGTCCATTATTCCTCCTACTGCATGACTTTGATTTTCTTTGACAGCAAGAACCCACCCAGTTTCAGGAATAGAATTGTCTTGTCCATAGTAACCAAGGACACTGTAGCCTGAAGGCAAATCTACAGGCTTGTAAATGGTAACACCCTTATCATTACTGCCACCCTCAAAGCTGCTCCAGATATCCTCAAACGTTGAAATCTGCACTGCGTCAACTTCACCCAGAGATATGGTTCCAGTTGCAAATCCAGTGCCTGCATGAGCAAACCAGATCTCTCATCTTTCTAGTTCTCTCTTTGGGACAGTACAGATAAACCTAACAGTGCATCATCCTATCCATAGTACCCAACCAAGCTCTGATGCAGGGACATGGAGACTCAACAGGTCAATCCAAAGAGCCAGAACTTAGAAAACTCCTGGATCCTCCTCAAGGACCTCCTTGATCCTAAAGAGAAGAAATTCAAGACCCAAAACAAAAGGGTGACCTAATTTCAATCTCCCATTTTGCAAGCAAGCAAATCAATGTTCGATCATCTAAAAAGAGAGTGAGAGAGAAGATAAGGACATACCGGAAGGCCAGGAAGAAGGAGGAGGATATGGAAGGCCTGCAGTGTGACAAGTTGGCTGGTGCTGCTTCCAAGTCCCATCCACCTTGCACTCCTTCTCCGATGACCAATTCTTATCTCCAGACATGCTTGCACATAAAAAACCTCCCTACAATCCTGTTCTGCACACCATCAGAGAAACCCTTCTGTGCTCTCAGCTGATCTACTGCCACCCAATCCCACTTACCTCCAACATCATGCAACACGAAGAAGAAGAAGAAGCTGAAGATGAGGATGAACAATACCACCACCACCAACAACAACAACAACAGAAATCAAGCTATGGTTTTTAAAGCCGTACTATTTCTGAATTGTAGGGAAACAATTTACAAATGTTTCAAGTATAATTGCAAAGCATCTTATCTCTCCAGAGAATTGAATTACAAATCTAAACAAATGTGTGGTAAATCAATCTGAAATCCATCTCTGTGATAATTGTTCATGAAGATCTGAAAACTATGAGCCAGATTGAACATACTATTGTCTCAAATCTGTTCTTTATATCTTTGGAAAGCTCTTGATGAATAGGGGTGCAACGACTTGGTTTTGAGACTGTTTGGAGCTACTGTGTGTCTGTGTGTGTGGAAGCTATTGATTATTGAACCATTTTCTCAATGAAAACTAAACAAAAATTCGAAACCTGAAAAAACTGTATTAGAATTTTGGGGGTGTTCTTGGTGTTGTTGGAAAACCCTAGGTGAAATTTTTTTAATAAAATTTATTTCACAATTTTGAGAGCTAAGGTGTGGAAGATATTGATTTTTTGAGTGGATTTTGTTGCTGGAAATTCAAACAAATTACCAAAAATTGAGTTTGGATAGGAAAAAATCAATTGAGCGCTCAATGAGTTCACACTTGGGCCAACAGCACAAGCTACACTAGTGCTCATAGTAACTACACATTTTATATCCCAATTCAATTAAGCCAGTGGCCATGCTCCTTCAGAGCACCCTTTTTTTTTCCCCTTCTTTTTGGTGAATTCTTTTAATAAAAAGTTGAAATTGAAGTGAAATTTGAGGGTTTTAAAGTTTCAATTGTCAGAAGTGAAGGGGAAAAATAATTCAAAAATAATTATTTCAGATTTTTATATCTGGTTTTTGGTATGTATGTAGGCAAAAAGATAGAAGGATGATTAAAGATTTGTATGTCATATTTGGTTTATAACTAGATTTGGTTAAATCTTTGTGTGAATGATGGGCACTTGTTTTACATCTTCCTACAAATAATTCAGCAAATTTTTTTTTAAACCCTAAAAAGAGCACTAAGCTTTTGTTCCAGGACTTGGGTAGGGTTGATTCCACCATTGACTGATTCAAAAACTACCAAGTCAAGCACCCAACTCAAAAGAATTTGGAAAATTCTCTTAGTGTATGCATATCCATGAATATCCCTCCTACAAAAAGGAGAGATAGTGCACCTACTCCTCAAGAATTGAAGAGAAATTATGCCTACTTATGGTACATACTTATGGTACATTCACACTTGATGTTAAGTCAGCGTTAAATAAAAATCTAGGTGGCATCTTAGGTGGCACCCAATGTTAAATGGGTGATAGCTTTATGTTAAGTGAATGTTAGCTTAACATAAAATGTTCGTGATAAGTAGGTGTAAGTCCTAAATGACTAACATGGTGTTAGGAGACTCAACACTAGAGTCCCTAACACCAAGTGTGAATGCACCTTCATAGGTGTAATCTATCCCTCGCACTCTTAAGGAGTAGCTGTAAGAACCCTCCCCTTGTATGCCTTGTAATCTAAACATGTTTATGTCTAAAGTAAAGCCGAAGTTTGTGGGCTTTACAGGAATAAGGCCCCATGCAAAGAGAAGTTGAATGTGAGCTCAATTTTGGTGTAAAGAGTTGGTTTGTTTATTATTTTATATATATTTCCCATGATACCCATTAGATAACCATTGGGTATCCATGAGGAATTGTTTTTAAAAGGAGGGTGAGTGTTTTAAAAATTAAGATTTGCAAGGGTGGGCATTATGTTTTTTTTGAAGCATGGAGGAAGAATTATGGGTTGCAATGTGCCCTTCAATTACATTTTCAAAATCTACCCCATGTCTTTACTCTTAGGATAATCTTTGTCTCATGCTTTATGATGGGTAAAGCTCATGGGTGGCATACATTCCCAAAATAAGGGTCACTTGGCTACTGCCTTGCTGTAGGCCTCTTATTTTGGGAACTTATGGCCCCACGGGCAAGGTCTTTTACCTTACACATAATAGACACGGACATGGCCATTTCACAACATTAAGGTTTTGAGTGGGAGATTCAATGAATTTTTTATCATGTTCAAGAAACACATTGTAGTTATTAGGGTCATCATTGGAATATAACATGGTCATGAAAATAATATAATCTACCACCACATACCTTAAGTGATTTAAATCTCACCTTTAGCAATCATGATTGAAACACAATAAAGTTTCACACAAATGCAATACGTGCAACAAAACTCCCTATCAAGGAAAAACAAGTAGGAGCCAACTAGTCTATCTATGAAGCAAGATAATTTGTTTTGTTTTTGTTTGTCATATTGAGATCTCCCAAACCACAATGCTTCATGTCGCACTCTTGACATTTTGGAGAGTTATCATGGGTAGGAGTGCATTGACTTGGTTTGAGAATGTTTGGAACTATAATGTGGAAGCTATTGATTATTGAATCAATTAATTTAATTTAATTTTAATTTTAACATATATTGGAATTTGGGGTGTTTTTGGCATTGTTGAAAAGCCATTGGTGAGTTAGATTTAATAAAATTTATTTCACAATTCTCAAAGTTAAAGTGTGGAAGATATTGATTTTTGAATGGAATTTTTTTTTGAAAATTCAAACAAATTGCAAAAATTAGGTTGGGAAGGAAAAATCAATTGAGCCCTCAATGTCTTCACATTGCCAAATTTAAAATTTTTCAATTTTTAAAATGTGAAAAATGAGAATGTATGTGTTCACACATGGGGCAACAACACAAGCTATGCTAATGAAAATGATAAGAACATAAACATGTTTAATCTTTTGGAACAAATTGAAAAGCATGAAACAAACTTGCTAGCAAAACATCAAAAATTGACAATGTTATATTACAATTGATGAGCTTTAGAAATTGACATCCACCCACATGGGTGGAGGTTCTTGTAAGTCATGTATGTTGTACATCACCAACACATCCCACACATACGCAAAACCCTCCACTTATTTTCTAAAATGCCATGTTTAGATCATTGTCAACCTCCAAAACATTCAAACTTGTAGTAGCAACAACATGGACATTTTCCTTTTCACAATGGTGTTGATTCAAACTAATTGGCAAATTCAACTCCATTATAAGATGTTCAACAAAACAAAAGGAGGATGAAGCATCAACCACCTAAAAAAACAAAGTAATATATATATATATATATATACTAAAAGCAAACATAAAGAGCATACAAAAAATGACAAACAAGAATTGAAAAGACACAAAACAATGAAACAATTAAAGAGTATGAACAACAAATAACACAAACCTTAAAAATAGGATACAAAACACAAATTTAAAAATATAAACACATAAATATTTTTGAAGAACCTTATTCAAAATTAACCTTAAGCTTCTTCATAATTTGTTGTTCTTCTAAATAGGCCTCGTCAAATGTTAAAGCATGATCACCTTTCATTTCACTAAAAATTATGCAATGCATTGTTCAATTTTAACCATTTTCATTAAAATGATCATACCTATGAAAAATAAAAACCATTTAGAAATGAAAATTTGATTAAAAAATAATATAATAACAAAAGGAAGGTAAGCAAAATACCTACTTGACACAAGACTTTGCTTCACAGTGGCCAAAATTTTTGATTCCATATTCAATAGGGACCAAGCATAATCATTTTGGTGATAACAATTCCATTACCAATTTTATTGGTGATATTCTTGCTTTTGAACTCCAAGATATACTCAATCAAACACTTGTTCAATAAACATAAAATATTTTTCCCAATAGGAATTTGTCCAAACCAAACATTATCTTTCAAGGTATTCAATTTCACGTTTGATGTAAAAAACGAAGGGTGAAGAAATGAATCAAGAAAAATAGGCCAATGAGACATTAAAATTTTAAACATGTCAACATCACAACATAACAATTAATTGTTGGTCAATGGTGTTTTATGGCACAATGATTGATGTCAAATTTCTAATTTTCTTAAAGGACTTACTAGTACTTACAATAAACATTCATAAACATAATGTTTGTCAAAAAACTTCATCAATATAAAAAGAAAAGGAAAAAACAAGATAAAGTAAGAATATTTTAAATACATTTTGAATTCATTTGTATGAAATGAAAAATCATTGACATTAACATTTCATAGGTTTGACCACCCCAAATGACAAAACTCCTTATGCAAAAATAGCCAAAACCAAGGTTGATCCCATGAAGGGAAGTTAATTGACACTTATCTTGCTTGAACATATCCCTTTATGTAGTTAAAGATAGAACATTTAATTTCCTTGTATCCATTTTGAGACCAATGACATTGAACTTTTTTATAGATTTGTTGGCAACAAGCTTCATTTGCTTGAATACTACATTGGTCTTAATTATAAACTTCACACTTGACCAATTGGTCTTAGCGAAATAAAAGCTTCTCAAAATCAAATCAATTTACTGAGAACTCAAAAAATCATTGTAATGCTACAACAAAAATACAATATGAATAAAATGAAAGAAAAACAAATGTAAAAAAACAAACATTTGATAAACTTATGGAGACTAACAATTTATTTTGTAGGAGAATGGAGATCACCATTCTTCTTGGTGACTTGTAACATGAATTAAAAAACACATCTACTAAGTACTTTGGATCAATTTCTTCAATCACCAATAGACAACCAAGTGTCAATTTGTTTTGCACCAAGAGTTAAATACATTGACATCCCAAATATCTGAATAACAACTTTGCTTTCAACTCGTAATCTTGATGTTTTCAACCTCATTTGACTTGAGGTTTCAAAAATGAACATTTAAAACTTCTTCATCCACATTAACTCCAAATTTCAAGCATCTTCAATTTCCTTACTGACATGCATCCATGAAGTTTTCACTAACCAAAGAATTAACCAAAAGCTCAATAAGTGGAAGGTCATAAACAAATACAAATTCATTAATTTCCAAAAACATTTCATGTTCCTTTTCACCAAAACATCCTCAATAACATCATCATTGAATGTAAAATAATTTGTTAGCAACAAAGCCATAGTAATCAATAATGTAATTTGAAAAAAGGACAAGTATATATATATAACATAAATCAACACACTTGAAAAGACCATAAACATCATAATAGCAATTGAAACAATTTAAAAAGTCCCCACAAAGTAATTAGAAGATTAATTTTTTTTTCAAAATCAAATGCATCACTCCAAAATAAAGCCAAAACCCAATTCAAACATTTGTAACAAGCTTATTGAAATAACACCTCACAATTAAAATCAGTATTGATTTAAGATATTCTTATTGCATAAATGAGTTTTGAAAATATACACAACCTCCTAGAAAACCTATAAGATATTATGAAACATAAACATAGAATATAACAACAATAAACAATTTGAAGTTTAAAGAAATTTGCAAAGAATCTTTTTAAATGAAAATATAAAAATATAGTTGTAAATAAAGCCAAGTTTGAACAAGAAGAAACACATCACAAATGCACCCAAATCACATTGGAAACAAAAAAAAACTTGGTGCAAAACACATCACAATTAAACATTGATGAACAACCTAGAAACAAATGAATGTTATGAAACAACAAGGAAGAAGTGAGTGAAAAAGTAATGGACTAAAACCGAAAAAAAAAAACACACACACACACACACACACACACAACAAAGTTTGTTATAGAAAAAATCATTGTTAACAAGACACTACAAGAAATCCCAACTTTTTTGACTAGGAATTTTGGTCCAGAAAACCCACCATATGGTTTTTTTGTCCCCATGTCCAACTTGACCAAAGTGCCATTTTGGACAAGTCAATTTGGATTCGGCCATTTTGATTAAAACTTTTTGGTTAATCTTTTTGACTGGGTTTTTTTTACTAGGTTTTTTTTTACTAAACCATCGTGACAATAATATAATTTGGGCAACAACAAGAAATATATATTGTTTAAATTATTTTACTTAAAATGAATATGAAAATATTGATTAATTAATTAATTACCTTACCTACCTTACTCTACCTTACCCTAACCTACCTACCTACCTAATTAATAACCTAATAGTTAATGCCAAAAATTATTTATTTATTTACCTACCAACCTTATGTCCTAGGCCTAGCCTAAACCAAACCATTTAGGCTAGGCCAAGCCCCCTAGGCTAGGTGGTTTAGTAGGCTTTATAACCTAAGCTACCTAATTAGGTCACTTAAATAGCCAAGGTAGCCTAGGTTACAAGTGTGGAGACTTGAATTTTCTTCACCTCCACACTAAGGAGTCAAGTCTTTAATGATTGCACCACCACCTGATAAGGCGAATTTTTTTGGACAACATATTGTAATAACATGATTTTAGACTAACATATTGTAATCAACTTCCATGAAATTGTTTTTAACATATTGCATTGAATGAACTTGAATTTTTTTACACTACTTACATAAATAGGTAGGTTATAGTCTATTAAGCCTTATAGGTTCCTTCTAAGTTCATGTTTATACTTACTTACACCTATGCTATTTAGTAGGGTATGTAGTATTTATTAGCTTATAATTAATAGAAATAACCTAAACATACTAAATAGGTAACCTAACCTATCAAATAGGTCTAAGGTTAAGCTACTTACCTACTAGATTTGGGTGGCTTATGTTATTTACTTAATAGGCTACCTACATGGCTAATAAGTATACATAATAAACCTAGGTCACCTAGGATACCTACCTAGAAGGCTTACACTACTTAGTTATATGATATTTAGTAGTCCTAGGCTACATCCTAAGTAACCTACCAAATAGGTTTACGTTAAGTTACCTAATTAGGTTACTAGTTAAGTTATTACTTAAAAAATAACCTACTGGCCTATTAATTATTTTAGGTTAAATAGGTAGTTTAGGCCTAGCCGAACATACTAATTATGTTAAGTTAGGTAGGTCGCCTAGGCTTAACAAGTAAGCTTTGTCATCAAATGAATATGGTTCATTTGACTAAGTGTCAAATCATATTGGTCAATTTGACTAAGGGTCAAATCAAGATGGTCAAATTGACTAAACCCTATCCATTCAAATATGGCCATTTTGATGAACACTTGTCCATTTTGATCAAATCTTTGACTTAACATTTGGTCAAAAAGGTCACTTTAGTCAAATGTAACATGTGTTTTCATGCTTCAAAGCTTTAATCAAAATGGACATACCCTTGGGTCAATGTGGACATTTCGATCGAGTTGACCTTTCGAAAAGCTACATTTTCTTGTAGTGAGAATATGATGATCACTTGAGAACTCATATGCAAAAATGTCAAAGAAAATGGTTATGCTTGAAGTTCATGGATGTTTATCACAATAATGTTTTAAAAATGAGGAAATGAAACAACGTAACAAACAAATCACAAGCTTTGGACAACAACATAACAATATCATGAACAAAAAAAAATAAGGCAAAATTTTCGTGTATATATGTAATTCTTATGAAATTTGAACTAGCCTACACGTATATTAAAACATTTGGGCCATTGAAATTGTTTAACCATTTAATCTAACTAGTCATAGCCATTAATTTTTTAAAGGGTAGCCTTTTCAACATGTTATATTTCCACAATCCATTCTTATGAAACTTGATTGTTGATTTCATTAAAACATTCAAGCCAAATTGTGGATTTTAGATCAATCTCAACAAATGAAATTTGTTCTACATTCCATTACTTTAATTATCTATTGTTATATTAGATTTATTTTAAACTTTAACCATTTAATTTAAGGTTATGTTTAAGGTAGCCAATTTTGTTAAATTTACAACTATCATTTTCCAAACTTAACACAAATCCTAACTTATAAGCCTAATCTACTCTTTTGATTATGAATGGGCTTATTTTGTTTATCGATAATGTCATTCTTTTAATAGATCTAGGCCATTGAATGTGAGGTAAAAGGAGGAAGGCCAAAGATAGTGCTCTTTTCACTCACTCACATTTGTGAAATTTCATAGTTATTTTTATCTTGCTTGTTATAAGATTTTCGTTGGTTTTGTTCATTCCACATGTTGCAATAACTTTTTATATTTAATCTTGTTTAATGTTGTGCACTTATGGATATGTTTCTCATATGATGGAGTTCATATTCATTATTTCACAGTTGGCATGTTCATTTGTTTGTATGATTGCCTTTTGATTGTTCACATGTTCAAATCAATGTTTGTTCATAGTTCTACAAAAATACATTTTTCTTTTGCTTAAGTTTTTTTTTATGTCCTATTGTTTCTTATATTTATTTATTCTTCTTGATAGCCAAACTTTAAGCTTTTCAAATATGATGTTGATATTATTTTTATGCACATTAGATGTCTACATTGAAAATTGGTGCTTGCACTTTTGTGATGGAAATAAAATCAAATAGATTAGGTGCCATGTTTCTTTGGTCATGATAATCATTTACTTGTGTAGTTGTCCACTTTTTCACTTTGTTTTTTTCCTATTTAGATGTTGTTGACCATGGAAGAGTATATTTGTGAACATTTTTATGATCAATTAATTAAATTTTTTGTATATGTTTAGTTATGATATTTATGTTAAAGCCTACTACTTTATATTTGATTTTATGTTTGGATTGTTTACCTTTATTTGCTCATCATTCATTGTTTTTTAAATTTATGTTACAAACAAGTATTCCACCAAGAAATTTTTTTGGATCTTATTTGTTTGTTATTGTAGTTTTTTTTCTAAATTTTATAGTGATTGAATTTACATAATTGATGAAGCTTGTGTTACCTTATTTTATCCAATTTTTTAACTTTCTTCCACCATGAATTTCTTTACATTGCTTATGGTCATCCTTTTGATCTTATTATTTGTTGTTCCTTTCAAGCACATTCCCCTTTGTATTTTCATTATTTGATTTTTTTTTTAAAAACCAGTGTTAATTTTAAATTTGTAATCATAAAAGATTAAAAAATTGTTGAAAATATAGTTTAATTTGTTTTAATGATTATTTTATGCTTGGAAAGGCCTTTAAATGAAGGTGTTACCAAAATATGAATATCACCTTCAGCTATTGCCTCAAACGACATTCATATTTTGGTAACGTCTTCGTCCTTTGGCCTTCCCTATGCCATAAAATAATTTCCACCTGTTTCTTTTGCTAGAAGAGGATTAATGTTGGCCCATTTTGGGTTTTAAGCTAGTTTTGGTTCTTTTTCCAAGTACCTAAATCATAGGTTTTGTTATGGGAAACACACAATCAAGATCACAAGTTCCAACCATGGGAAACCCCAAAACCTAGATTACATGTTCTAATCATGGGAAAAATCAAAATCAAAAGGTAGCTAGGTCATAAGTTCCAACCAAGGGAAACCCCATAAAAGGGATCACATATTCTAGCCATGGCAAAAGCCAAAACTAAAAGGTAACTAGATTATAGGACTAACCATTGAAAATCAAAACCAAAAGGTAGTTGAACCACAAGTTCTAGCCAATGGAAAAAGTAGGATTACGAGCTAACTAGATTTGCAAGTGTGATGTAGAAAAAAATTAGTGTGAAAATTGCTTTGATTTTTTGGAGAATTGTTGTATGGTGTGAATGGAGTATAATTAGGGTGGTTTAAAGGTGTTGTTATTTATTTTCAACAAAGAGCTTGAATGCGTTAATGGTTTTTGTTTCTTTCCATTTCTTGGTGTTTCTTTAAAAAAATGGTTTATTATTTGGGGTGGAAGGGTGCAAAGGTGGGGTTTAAGGTTGCAAGGGCAGAACTTGGAGTGTGAAACTTACTATGCACCCCAAAAATTTGCAAGTTTTTGGGCACATTTATTGTAGAAACCTAATGTGGCCACACATTTATAACACCCACACTAACATGGCGCTAACATGCTGCCAACATGGTGCATGTGGCACCTATGTGGTGTTGATGTTAATTTTATTCATTTTTAAAAAAAAGATTCAAAACATATATCACTCCAAAAAGAACCTATGTCAACCTAGGTTTTTTTTTAAATAACATAATTTTTTACAAAAATTGACATAATTTTCTCTTGAAATGATGTAGGCTTTTTTTTTAATTTTAGTTTTTTTTCCAAAACCTACATTGATGGAGGTTTCTTGTGAATGACATAGGTTTTGTGCAATGTTTTTAAAACATTCCCCAACATGGGAACATACATTTTTTTATTGGCAAAGAGCTCCCAACCCTAAAACTTATTCCCACATGGGATGTGGGGAATGTGCATAAACGTGTGAATATGCATTCCATGTGGGGGACATGGGTTCTTGTTCCCAATGCATTCCTGAGTACCAAATAAGTGCCACATAGGCACCATCTTAATGCCATGTTGGCAACATGTCATTTTTTTTAACATGGGTGTCATAAATGTGCACCCACATCAAGTTCCTACGATGTGTCACAAGACTTGGAAATTTTTGGGGTGCAAGAAAAAATTTGCACCCCAAATTCCACCCATACATCCCTAAAATGTCATGTAAACATTATGGGCATCTGGGTCTTTTATAATGTTAGGGTTTATTTTGGAAATTATGATGCTTATTGTTGAATTCTTGATTGTTTGCAAGGGATCTTGGAGACTGGTAAGAAGTTTGAAGTTTGGTTTTTGAAATAAATATTTAGCCTTTATGTTGGATGTGAGGAAAAAAATCAGTGTTAGAATCAAGAATATTAAATTCCTTGAAGCTTTGAGAATGAAGTGATTATGCACTTTTGCATATGGATATTTTGAAATGATATGTTATGTGATTGTTGGGTTACAATTTGTTTTATTGAGTTGCATTTGATCTTTTGATAGTGTATGGTGTGTGGACAATGTTAAATAATATTATGTTGTGGGGAGATATTTTTGTGTTCATCTATGGGAAAGGGGAGCCATCATCAAGTAGTGTTCTTCAATGACTTGGACACCTTAAAATTGTGTAAATATATGTTTTTTTTTTTGAGTGTAATGTGTGAGATTGGAATGCAATCTATGAACTTTATAATTTGGGCAAGTGTTACGTGTAATGGGACCAAGATCTAGTGCACTATGAGAATATGATCCCAATAAAAGCACATTTAATTTCATTAGGACATGTAGTGTAAAAATGTTGCATGGTAGAAATTGTTGGAATTAATGTATGATAATTTTTACTCAACTCTTTGAAAAGATGTTAAGACCATTAAGTTAGGTGTATGTTGTTTAATGAAACTTACCATAGTTTATTAGTTTTTTAAGGGCCTCTCTTTTTGGTATTAGAATAGGACTTTCCAATGTACTAGAAGAAGGTAGATCATGCAATTGATGTTTTGATTTTGGATGGTGAAAACACATGAATAGAGAAATTAGAGAATGACTAATCCTAAAGGTGGTATTGGATCACATTAAAAATAGTAATTGAATGGATTTGGAAGTTGTTACAAATTATAAAAGACGATTTGTGAGAGCAAAAACATGGGTTTGAAGGTCAAAAAAATGATGTTTGATCAAACTAAAATTTGGAAAAGATAATCCCACAAGTATTGTCATATTATGTATCACAAGCTTTGTTACCATAAAAATAATAGGTTTTGATCCAAAGGCAATGGAAGTAGGGGATTTTCTTGTGGGTGTACCACATTTTGGTTTTTACATGATAATTATTATTTGGTCGAAAACTTAAAGGGACAAATGGAGCTATGTCTTTTTGCACCCCATCAAAACTAGGTTTTTTTTCACATCAGGCATCCACTTGGCCCAATGGTATTACTTGAAGAATAAAAGATTATTCATGAAAACCTAACATGAAATTCCATTCATAGGTTAGGATACCTTTGGATTTTGATATCTACAATAACTTAATTGAAGGAGGTGACCATTTGTACAATTTCAAGTATAAAGACAAGTTGAAAGCTAGAAACAAATTTATGAACCCATAGAATTATTAAATCATGAGGCCCATTCTTTAGGTTGGAAATATTGTCATAGTTTAACAAGTACATGGGAAAAGGAGTTTAAAGGGAAAAGTGATGTGAATTTTAGTTTTAAGGTATATGATGTTAACATGTTGAAGGTTGTCAAAATTGAGGAAGAAAGAGAGGTGGATGAAGATTCAAATTTATAAGAAATTAACTTTATGTGTTTTGTGTGAAGGATAAAAGGTAATTCACATGATTAGGTCACAAGGGATAAATGAGCTTTCGGGGGCAGGGTCGATGCATGGTTGGGTGGACCAATTTGCCATAGAACCAAAGTCCCTATTTACTGAAAAAAATGGTCAAAATTTGGAAATTACAACTAGTTTACACTAGTTTACATTGATTTCCTCCATATTTTTTCCATGTCATTGGTGGCACATCAAGAGTTTTTATTTTTTTAAGCATTTAAACAAAAATAATAATAAAATATTTCTTCCTCCAATATGATATGGACTTATGGATAAATGCTTTTAATTAACCCATTCAAAAGTCCATAAGTATAGTTTTCAAATTCAATTCATTATTTATTTTGTTCATACACTTCTTTGATATGATATTTTACTAATTCCAATTCCCTAACACACACCCCATCAATCAATGGATCGTAACATAGTCCACATAAATGATAATCAAAGGTGTAGTCCATGAGTTTTGAGTTCAAAAGTCCATGGCTTTTACAACTTTTAAAAAATTGTAAAATGATTTTGTGCATCATGTAGATATTCAAGTTAAGATATTTAAACCAAGTCCATTTTAATACATTTAAAAACCTATAAAGCGACATGGGTCTTGCAATGGCAACCACAAGGCAGAATTGGCTAGTGTGACACCCAAATTGGTCCACCCAACCATGCATTAACCCAACATGATCATGAGGATGGGGGCATGATAATGAAGATGTTAATCATTGGGTGGGACACTTGGTTGTGGAAACAAAAGTGAAAGAATTAAACATCAATAAACTTTTCAAAATTGTCAAACTCAATTTGCCTAGGAGGGTTAAGGAGTGGTTCAAGAAATTGAACCTAACTCCAATAGATCAAAGGTTGAATTTAGAACCCTAATGATACAAAAATACGGTGATGTGCATGATGATGTGATTTGGGTAAAACTTAATGCCATTAAATAAAAATTTAATGAAAAAGTGCATAAATATTTTGATAGATTGGACAATTTTTTTGAGAAATGAAAAATATTAGGTGGGGAGTAAAAAAGGTTTTTAACCAAACTCAAACCAAAAATCAAAATTTTTTCTGGTTTGAACTTATAAAACATTGAAGAAATGTTTAATGTTGTGATTAAAATGGAACGTGTTATAAGAAACTTAAGGGATTTTCCATATGAACATTTAAAAGAAGAACAATAATATAAAATATTAAGACAACTGGTTACAGAAAAGCAAATCAATGTTTTAAATTCAAAATCCCCAATCATAAGGAGTGGGAATTAATTTGGGAGCTAGTTTTTATGTTTTCAACAATTTTGAAATTTGTCAATTGTGTATAACTATTGATCATGTTGCTATTAATCGTCCAAAAATAATGATTTTTTATCAAAATGTGCCAAATTTGGAATGTTGCATGAAACAAAAAGTTACACCATTAAATGTAACCATTTTATGGGATTAATGCATACTAAGGAAAGATGTTAGAAAAAAGGAAAGGATGGAAAGGGGTCTTTTAAAGCCAACAAGTCCTTAAAATGTTAGTAGATGATGAACATGCCACAATGGAGTAATTAGACATCTATGTGATACCATCAAAAATATATTCTTGCAAGTTCAAATTCATAGAGAAAGAATGCCATTGGGAACACAATACAAAAGATAATAGCAAATAAAAATGTGGTAAAAGAAGCAAATTACAAGCTTGTCACAAACATTGGAGATTTTGGTTTGGGGAAGGAATCAACAATGAAATCTAAGATCCCATCTCACTTTATAAAAAGGTGTAATCACAATCAAATGAACCAACGATGATAAAGAACTCAAGGACTATGATCATTTTTTTGGTCATTTTCATTTTTTCATACAAAGGATTTTTTGGATGAAACCATTTGCAATATGTGATTAAAAATACATCACATTTTTCAATACACTACATTTTTTGTATTAACTTTTGATGAATAACTAAAAAATTTCTATAAGTGTACAAATTTTACCAAACTTTGTGTTTTGTTTTGAAAAATTATCCTAATTTCAAATTGCATGAAAAAATGTTAATTATTTTTTTTCTTTTATCATAAAATAAAAATTTTCTTTAGATGTCATGTACATTACACCCCATTGACATGTGGTAAAGGACTTTTGAAATCGTAAAATTTTGTTCAATAGATTTTATTTTTTTTAATTTCAAATTTCAAAAATTTCAAATTGTGAGTGTTTCTTGAGTGTGGGTAATCAATTAACATCATCTCAATTTTTTTCTCATCAAAATACCATTATTAAGAGAATCTTTAGCTTAGTAATTTAAAAATTGATTACTTTTGATGTAACTATTGTTCAAGTTCAAAGGTCTTTTATTAAAACCAAAACCCAAAATAATTTTTTTTCAATTTTTATTTTGAATTCTTTAACACTCATATTAGTCATTTAGTAAAACTTCCCATGATTACCATGGGACTAAGGTGGCACCACAAAAACATATCTAACAAAATTATAGTTTTCAAAAAAAATTGGCGGTCATCTGACATGGTTTTTGGCTCGTTTGATTGTGATTACACCCAAAAGCTAAGATATCACTAACACTAATGGAGACCATATTTACCATAGCAAAAGAATTATATCACGTGAAATTTTTGATAAATATGGTGAGGAAAAGGGAGAACTATACGGGAAAAACCAATGAAATTGGTGATTGAACATGTAAAATAAGAGCTTCCAAGAATTTAAATTCACAAAAAAAGTTGTAGCAAAAATTTGCATCTTTTGATGGAAGTGAATGACCATATTGTTGAACAACTCATTGACATAGGTGTTTCCATGTCAATTATGTTTGCACATGTAGTGTGAGAATTGGGACTAATGTACCTGGTGATAGGTAATGAAATTTATAAAAAAACATTAGGAGTAGTTATTTAGGCGATGGGAAGGTTGGAGAAACCATTAGTGAAGGTTGATGAAATAAAATGTAAAATGACCTTCGTGATACATAAAACTATCATGACTTGCTTGTTGTTATGTATTCTTTAATAAAAATTGAAGTTGTAGTGAATGTTGAAACATACATTGAAACATTTAAATTTGTAAAAACAAAAGGTTTTCATTTCAATGCAAGTTGTTGCCTTTCAATGTTCACATGTGTTCAATGATGTCATTTCTAAATCTAAGGCATCAACATCTTTTATGGCATTTGTGCCATTCATGAAATTTTAAATGTGAAAAAGAAAATTTGTAAAGGATTATGGTCTTGCCAAATTAACTTTAAATTATAACCTTCCTCATTTTCAATGGTCATGTTGCAAAGGACCACACATGCCATCAACACATTTGCTATCACCTCTTTACTCCATTGTCTATTGGGAATTGCAATAATTTGACATATGGTTCGGAGAACATCGAAACAATACTTGACATCTTTTTGTGCATTCTTTTAACATTTTGCAAAATGTTATCACTTTTTTCCTTGTGATTCATGGATCATTTGAACAAATATCAACGACCTTGGATAAATCCCATTGATAAGTAGATAAAAATGTTCATAAACCTTATTCATTCTGAAGTTCACACCACTCTCTAAGCCTTGTAAGTAAACTTTGCAACCAAAGCAGATTAATCAACCATGTTCAAATCATTATTACATCCAAACAACCCAAAATAAGCATGCCATATCCACAACGACTAATTAACAATTGTTTCTAAAATAATATATTTGTGTTTATCCTTGTATGTGAATTGCCCTTGCAAAACAACATGGCAATTTTCCATCCATAGTACACACAATCTAGTGATGTAAACATTTTAGGGAAATTGCAATTCTCATTGATTCTAAGTTGTTTTTTCAAATCATCACGTGATGATTGTCACAAGTATTTACACTCAAAATTATCATGAATTGCTTTGACAAATGTTACAAACATTTGGTGGTTGTGATTTCGACCAAATGACAATACTCACCAGTGGCATCTGTTACAATGCCATATGTTAACATTCACAAAACTATAGTGCACTTTTGGATGGAATAAAGGCCCAAGTGCCCACACACATCCTTGCATTGCACAAAATAAAAAATCTTGAACATGAACAACATTCAAGTTTCTTATTTAAAAATTGTGTCTCATCCTATATCTTTTATGAAAAAACTGATCATCATGTACATGGAATGAAAAAAAATTTTCTTTCCATATTTATGAGTGGTCTAAATGTTGTTAATGATCAAAATTTGTTCAACAACCTAGCAAAGAACCACCATGTTTGCCATTCGAATGCATTATACATTTGCACTAACAACATTTACATGAATAATTCATTGTCATTGTCATCTTCAAGTTCAACGTGCATGATTGCATGTAAATGTTAACATCAAACTTCCATTGCACTCAAGTTCCAAAGATGTTAGAACCTATTAAAACCTAGTTCCAAATGCACAATCTATTTATTATAATGTGTTGAAACCCAACCATCAAAAAAAGAAAAAAGAAAAAAGAAAAAAGAAAAAAAACACAAGCTTGACATAGCCCAATTGAGGATCACCAACATAGGGCATTTTCTTTCATTATTCACTTAATGTGAAGGTTTGCAAGTGATGAGTGGGGTTGAGAATTATGTTTGGTGGAGTTAATTTTAATAGGTTGTTAAAAACACTCGTAATTAATGAGAAATGAGATAATTACTATAGTTGCGGTGGAGATGCTCTAAGTAAACATAATATGCATCCTTCTTTTATTTTAAAGGATAATCATAGATAAAACCTACCCTCCAAATACGTTTAAGAAAATTCTCCATGTGATTTACAATTATGAAAGAACAATCAAAACACCAAATCAACATCATAAAACTCAAATATCCTTTTGTAGATAGACTCTCTTGAACGACCTTTACAAATTCCTATTGAGGATTATAGAGCAAGAGTTGTAGAAAAACTTTAATCAATGGGCATCCAACTTTCTTGTGTTGACATCCAAAAGCTACCATTCAAGCTTGTGTTCAAACAATTTGTGCTTGACCCAAAGGGTGGGAGACTCTAAACACTCCCCATTGAGCTTTGTTTGACACTAGGCCTATCTTTGGACCAGTGTGGGTTTGCACAATTTCTCATTCCCCCCTCCCCTCTTCAAAAAAAAACTTAAAAGTTATTTAACAAAACATTTAATTGTTCTTATGTTCTAGTACCACCTATTCAATCTTTAAACCAAAGACTCTAGGGAGACCAATAGAAATACCCATCACTAGCTGCTTTTTCAGATTTTGATGTAACAATGTTTTTTTTTTTGGCAAAACAACAATCAAAGCTTGTGCAAAACCACCTTGGTCGACCAAAGCTTGATTGGGGCGGGGGGGGGGGTAAAGATCCCAATGGAAAACCACAAGATTTTGATGCCCAAAAAGGCACAACAAACCCACAAACAAAGAAACTAAGGGGAAAAAAAACTAACGCACAATTGTTTTTTCACTCCTACATGTTTTTAAAAATTATGAGTTTTTTCCCATCCATACACCAACATTGAACAAAAGCCATTGAATGCTAATCCTACTTCTTGAATTTCGATCCTAATTAAAAGGATTAATGGGGTGAATGTATATGGCCTCTAGGCATCTTAAACACTATACAAGCTTATTATCAACAAGTGTATAATCAAGTACTTAGTCAGTTGATATTTGATATGCACTTGTATAAATATGAAATATAGTTTGCTCAACTATTTTGCTAAGTTGGCTTTTCTTATTTTGTTATTTTGCCAAGTTAATATTTCTCATTTTGTCAAGTGCACTTTGCCGAAAGGCTAAGTTCACACGACTTCACCACTTTGCCGAATCATCAAGTCCACATTAAAAAACGCCAATTCACATCACTAATGCTACATATGCCAACAAACCAAGTTGAGTTCATCCTGCCAATGAGGTCAAGTTGGCAAGTTGGCAATGTAGCACTAACAATGTTCACATCCATAAAAGAAAAGAAAAGACCCACAAGAGAGGGACCAACATCCAACCAAGAGAAGTGAACCTAACAACATAACTGAGCAAAAAACCTTATTCCATATAGAAAAGCATTTTGATACACAAAGTTAGATTTCATGCAAGCATTTTTCTATATTTGTACACATAGTTATCATAACTATGGTTTTCATTTTTGAATCAACTACCATTCATTTCACAAAAGATGTGTATTATTAAAGACCAAATCAACAGGACCCACTGGCAAAAAAATCTCCAAATCCCTTAACATTTGTTGTTAATTATTTTGTTGTTAACTCTCAAGCTCATATTGATGATTTCATTACATTTGCTATCAACTTTTGAACATACATGTCTCATGTACCCAACACTAGTATATATACCAGTGTTGGGTGGTTCTTGACAATTGTGAACCAGTTTCCACTTTGGTTCCAGTTCTAAAAACCAGACCTGGTTCTGGTCTAGTTCCAGTTAACCCCCCCAACCAGGCAGCACCTTTTTATTTATTGGCAAAATTTCACCAAAAAGAGAAATTAAAAATTAAGAATTCAACCATCAAGTGATTTTGGAGTTTTTAATCACCAGAAGTCAGGGAAAAAATAATAATAATTTTCCAGATTTCCATCTTTTTTTTGTAAATTTCAGTTTTTAGCCAAAATTTATAAAAATTATTAATTTTTTAATTTCATATTTCATTTATAGGCAGATTTGGCTAAATGTTCCTTAGGGATGATCACCAATTTTTCTTACATCTTCCTATGTAGGAAGATAGCCACTTTGGCTACAAACAAAAATGACACTGATAAACCCTAAACCCTAAACACCAGACTGAGTCCTGACACTGGTTTAAACTGGCTTATGCGTGTGGGTAGTAAACTACCCAACAATTATTGCTGATTGTGTATACATAGAATGTTAGGAGTTTTTAAGGCCCATTATCATGATTTATGATAAGTACCTCTATCAAAGACTACAATAATAAGGGCCACTTTAAATGAGGGTCCAAGGTGTAAGGTCCAATCAAATAGAGCAATCCTATTGTCTGAAAACCATAAATTGGACCCATGGCATGGCCCCTTAGGTGAGTGTCCAAGACCAAAAAAAGTGGCAAATCAAGGCTAAACCTACATGACACCATTTTGGAAGGAACATTCATCAATTGGTTTGCACCAAAAGAAAAAAAGAGCTCAAAAAGAGAGAAATCATGTACACTTTCATTTCCCCCCTTTGCTGGGTGTTGGTTGCCCTTTGTGTCCCATTTTTGGGTTTGCTTGGACTTTGGGTCCTCTCTCTCTCTCTCTCTCTCTTTGTACTTTCATTTTCCCCCTTGGCTGGGTGGGTGTTTCATTTAATGCAGCTTGCCAGGGTTTCATCATTCAATTTGCTTGAAATGAGTCCAAATTGGTCCCTAGGAAATTGGACCCATTCTAAAGTGTGTGCCTAGGGAAGGAGGACCAATAAGCCACTACTAAATTGAAGGAAGAATGAATGAATGAGGCAACAAATGTGGAACAACAATAAAAGAAAGAGCATGATGATTTCAAATTCTCGCCAGTCACGTGAGATGGGGCTATTCTTTTACCCTCCAAAACAAACAGAAAAGTCATTCAAATTCTTCCTTCCTGAGGAGAGAGAGAGAGAGATCCTGAGCACAACAAGCAAGAGAGGGAGAATTGGCCATTTATGTGGATTCACCTCTTTGAAAGGAAGGCAGACCTAATATCTCAAGTCTTTAATTTTATAGGCTCCAAATTTGTAGCACTTCAGACAATTGTAGATTTCACCCTAATCTAGTGCATAACTAGTTTACTTATTACAACATAATGATTTATTTAATGTCAATGAATTCCACTCATCTACCTAGTTGTTTAATTGTCCATGTAACCTGAGTTTGGCATTTATTTTACCTGGGTATATTATACCCTATGGGTATGATCTATGAACTCATGCAAATGCAATATATATATATATATATGCTCATGGGTAAAATGTTTTGTGTAACAAATTTTTATACCTGCCCAGGGAATTAATGTTTTTTTTTTTTTGGCAAACTTATCCTTTGTTTTAGGGTTTTGGGGAAAGTTGTTGGGTTTTCATGTATGAAGATTTTTTTTTTATTATTATTTTTTGGGTTTTGGTTTGATCCCATATTATTGAGTTCCAAACTCTGTAATTGGACTTGTGAACCTCAAGACTCAAGACACTTGATGTATGATACCAATCTATATAGCGTATTATCTTAGACTCCATTGGCTTGCTTTCAAGTATTAAAAGTCTTTCAACCTACCAGACTTTGAATAGATAAATTAAATAGGGAAAATAGTTAATGATTATTTTGCCCATGATTATTATTAGTCGGAAAGACCTTAAATTAAGCAAAGGGTCCTTTTTTTTTTCCTTATCTACCCGTTGGCCCGATCCATCTTTTTTCTCAAGATGATGCCCAAACACATTTTGGTGCTGCCCATTATAGACATTGTGTCCTGTTATGCACATTCCGGTCCTGTAATAGCTACTAAGTGTCTATTACAGGGCCCAAACTACTTCCTACTTCTTTTTTTTCCCTGGCTGCCCATTTTTTGGGGGTTCAAATGTGACCGGAGATGGCAAGACACATAATGCAGCTGCCCATTATAGACTAGTAGCTATTACAAGTCCAAATGTGCATAATAGGATCCAAAGTCTGCATATAATGGGCAGCACCATTATATGTCTGGTCATCACCAGACACATCTTGAATGGGCAGAAGGGCAGCCAGGGAAGAAAAAAAAGAAGTAAACATTACTTTTGTTTGTACTGCCTGCAACAAGGACTCTTTTGCTTATTTAAGTAAAGTACCTTAATCTTGACTTCCTTATTGAAGTGGTAGTAATGAAGGCAAGGACTATCTATACATTCATTTGGGTCTACAACAACACATTAATGCTACAAAATAGCTTGAGCCTTATGGTGAGATATATGACATGATCTCCAATCAAACCCAACAAAACAAAACAAAACAAAGTACTTAGTCATTTATAACTAGTTTAAAAGGGCTAAGATCTTTGAATCTAGACAAAGTGTGGGTAAGAGAATGCAAATGAGTTGATGATACTTCATTTATTTCAAAGATATTTTCTTACTATTTTTGTTAGGTTTGTCAATCTATTTTCTTTCTTGTGCAAATTTTGGGTAAGCTGAAAATTTTAGTATTTCTATTAAATACTAAATATACAACACTGGTTTATACATAGATGAAGCCCACTTTGGGGAATTAAACTCTTATTTTTTTATTTTTTTATCCCCAAGTATTTGAAATAAAACAGCATGAAAAAGAATTTTAAGGCCCACTTCTGAAATGGAGACAAAAATTAAATAAAATAAATTATATATATATAAAACCCACAAGCTGGATTGTATAAAAGTCCCACTTTGGGGTGGTAGTAGAGTACCCGGTTCATAACCGGCCCGAAAGGGTAGGAACTACGTCGCCCTTCCAAGCGATCCAGATACCCGGGAGGCCAGCAAGCCGGGCATGAGGGGGCTTCTCGGTGTCTCTGGCGTGCGTTTGTTGTTTCCGGTGCGCTTGTTGTCTCGCGGGAGTGTTTGTTGTCGTCGTTTCCGTTGCTTTGCTCGTGGTGCTGCTGCTGCAGCAGCAGCAGCAGGGGATGGGACCTGTCTGTGTAGCTCAGACTGCAGTAGTGTACTACTGTAAGTGGTGATGGTGGTGGTGGCGGTGGTAGGATTTTTTATGCATGCGGGAGTTGCAAGAAGAAAGAAAGCTGCTGGCTGGCTGGCTGGCTGGCTGGCGGCTGGTTGGCTCATGGTTCGTTCCTGAGCATTGCCATAGTTCATGCACGCGTAATTACAAGTACCAGTGTGTTTTTTTTCGTGAAGCTAGATCAACGAGACTGGGAGGAGGGATTTACAGTAGGAGACTGATTAGAGATTTTCAGTACTTCCGGTAGATATAAATATAGATATATTATTGATCATGGCGAGTGTCTTTCAAGTGTTTGACTTGAATCATGAAGTAGCTCAGGGGAACAAAGTTGTGCACGAGAAGAAGAGGAGATTCAGCCATGCAAGTTCAGGTATGATTTTATAATGCAAGCTAAACGTCGTTTTTGATCCTAAGTCCATGAGACCCCAGATACAAAACTGACAATGCCTGCAGCTAGCGCTCTACAGAATCTACTACCAGCTTATAACATAGTATAATAATTCCAGCAGCTTGACACCAGCTCTGTGCACAGCAAGTTGTAATAGCAAGTTCTTCACTGTTTCTCCACAAATCTCGACGTTAGAATCCGACATATATAGTACACCTTTTTTTCAACAGCAGCAGTACTACATGAAAATCTTTGCTCCAAAATTTGGCGATGTCACACTGAGCTTATTACAGACTCCAGTCATGTTGTCTCGATACAGATATTGATGCTTTCATGCAGACAATTTCTAAGATTTGTGGACCGTCAGAAAAGAAATTGGCTCCTGCATGGCCTCCACTTTGGCTGCATGAATAAAGAGGTTGCAACAGCAGCTTTCAAGAACGTACCTAGACTGCACATGAGAGTTCACAAACACATTTTCTTACTGTTTAAATCCAAGATGTTATTGCACAAGAAGCTGGACTTCTTTGGTCATCTCCAAGGTCTTTGCACTGGGGTACCAAAGCTCTTGGGGTACTAGCTAGGGTTACAAGCTCATACCCTAGAATTCCAATGCTGACAACCATGATGGCATCCATCATATTCTGTTACAGGTTTGGAGGCTCCCCGAAACAGCCTTGACATTCCTCTTCAAGCTACTGAAACATGGGGTCCAAGAAGCTTCACAGTTCCTGAAGATGTGCCAGTAAGTCATCTTGCTGACATAGCAACTGCATTAGGAGGCTAGACAGTGCTGGCAAAGGATGCCTGGATTTCTTTGTCTGTTGTTGCCATAGATCAGTGAAATCATGAGGAGGAGGATCATCATATGCTTGTTGTTGTTTAAGCTTTTGTCATTTGCTCAAATGTGTGTGTGTGTGTAAGCAGTTTGGATATGAGCTTCACAAGTCACACCTCTCTGCAATTGCAACAAGGTCCAATGCTAAGGAAGGAGCATTGATGCGATCATCCATGGCAGCAGTGCCACATGCTGCCTTCTCAGGAGAACCAGAATCCAAGCGACGTGCACCTAGTGTGGTAGCCCAGTTGATGGGACTCAATGACCTGCCTGATGACTTCCTTCCTCTTGCACCCAGGAAATCATGCCATGAGCTGCGCTCATACATCGAAGCAAGACATCTTCCTTATAAGGAGAATAGGCCTTTCCTCTTCAGACAACAGTCACAGGGCTCCTTAGCTCCTGCATCCATGTGGCCCCCTCCTCTGCCCAAAACTATGTGCCACATCCATGCCCTTTCCCAGGACAATGAAGGTGAGGAACGTGAATCCCCTGTCAAACTTCTCCCATTCCGAGAACATCCCCAAGAGAAACAGCTCCAAGAATTCAAGAAAAAATTTGGTGCCCAGTTTTGCATTCAGTCACAAAACCATCATGTACACCCTCAGCCTGTGGAGTTCAAGTACATGAACAACCAGGAGCTTGAAGAGAAAAAAGCTCAGAAGATGCGTGCCACTCTTGACCAAGCAAGGCTTTCCATTGCCCATGGCAACAGTAGCAACCCAAACTGCCAGTTGAGTCCTGGGAAGTTCCAGGAATCCAAGGAGTTTCGGGAAGCCATGGAGTACCTGCAATGCAACAAGGAGTTATTCTTTGAGTTTCTTCAGCAGCAAAAGCCAAACACAGTTTTCAGTCATCAACCTCTCGAGCCAGGTTCCTGGGAACTTACTGAACACTTGGCCCAGTTGAAGCCTTTAAAGAAAGCTAGAGGCCAGCAGGAGCAGAGCCCTTCTTCAGCGGGTACTGAAAGGAAGAAGGAAGCATTCAGCCCTCGAGCTTTTGCTCGCCAATTTTTGGAATCTCTTAGACGGCATAACTCAAAGCTTAGGCAGGCAAAGACAGCACCTGGCAATGAGCCAAAGATTTCTGTGGCTTCTCATCATGAACTAAGTCGATGTAGCAGTGGAAGGACCAGGAGCACGATTGTGGAAGCAGACCTGTCTGACTCCCATGTGACAGCTCCCATATCTCTGAAAATGTCCTCCAACCTCACTAGGAGGTCAGGTGATGGCAGAGATTGCGTTCAGGAGAGTGCCCAACTCCTTATTGAAGAGGTGAAGGAGAGGACAAAACAATGGAACAGAGATCAAGCAAGGGATGAGATGAGGTATGCTAAACAAGTTCAAGGTTCATCAAAAGAACCCAAAGAGGTTTCCCAAGAGATTGCCAGATTGGCCCAAGAAGCTGCCACCTCTTTTGCCTCGCTTGGCTCCTCCTCCTCAAGATATGAAGTCTCTTTGACCAGGAGCACCACAACAGGGAAGCGTGTAACAATTGACAGGGAGATCCATATGCAGGACACCAGCTCAGATTTTTCTGCTTGCAACAATGGAGAACGGACTTTGACACCCACTCTTAAGGAGCAGCAGGTTAGCAGTTCCTGCACCACCAGCCTTCTGAATTCCCCGCATCTCATTCAGAGACATGATCCAACTGTGACCAGCAAATTGACCAAAACCCACATGATTGAGAAAGCCAAAGCCATATTCCCAGATCCTGTAGATGTGGCAAGCCTTATGCCCAAAGTGGTCTCAGTAGATCCAAAGTCTGGTGAGGTGGTGGAAGCTAAATGCATACAAGAATCTCTCAAACCTGGAAGTCTCAGTAGCAATCAAACCATAGATAACTTCAAATCAATTGTTTCTAGTGAGAACTTTGTGGCTGGAAAAACTGCTCTATCAAAGTCTTGCAGAGTTGATGTGGCCAACTCCGCCGATTTGAATTACCCAAACACTGTAATGGAAATGGAGAAGGGTAATGATTGCCCTGGCTGGAAAGGATGCAACAGAGATCGAGCAAAAGAGAGTTCTCCAAGAGATGCAATGCCTACAAAGTGCTGTTCAGTCTCTAATGCATTAGTGTCTACTGCACACAAGCAAGAAACCCAATCTGGTGATGGATCAAGTAAGAAACCTATGAGTTCTTTAGGACCACAGCAAAAACGCAATCAGAAAATCAGTGGGAAAACTTTACTGCAGTCACCAAAGGCGGCATGTGCCAAGAACGCACGGGGACAGACAGTCGAGGGGAGAAGAGGACTTCTCTTGCTTGCTAAAACCAAAACCTGCAACATTGTTGATGAGTGCAGCTCTGTAAAAAAGCATCGCATCTCTTGTCATGATCCCTCTCCTGTTGCACCCGACATTGTTCAACTTGCAGAAGCCTGTGTCGTGCACAACTCTGTTTTATTTGATGCAGACCATGTTGATGATGGAGGATCATCTCAAGATAAGTTCTGCAGCTTGTCAATGGAAGCCAACAATGCCAAAGCTTCAGCTACAAGAGCTCCCTTTCAAAGGCCCCCTTTCTGGGACAAAAGTAATGGTGCAGGTGCAGCAGGGGTGTGTATTTGTGGGCAAAATTTCCTGGACAATTTGTCCCAGGCAATGATGCCACAAGCTCTGGCAGAGTGTGGTCATGCTGCTATTCCAAGTACACAAAATCAGGTGAGCCTGCTTTGGGTTGACATTATTTGTCAATGCTGTGCATAATTGCTTAAGTCGGAAAGTACTGAAGAAGTTCTGTGACATAGAACATGCTATCGTAGACTTTCAGGGGTGTACAACAGTGTTGGAGCTAAAACTGGATTTGATCTTCTTGCAGGTTGAGTCCCAGAAGCAATCAAGAACTCAGGAAAGGCCATGTTTGATGTCAATGGATGTTGAAGGAGCTGACTTCACATTTGACAAAAACGAACAACCAAGCCCTATCTCTGTTCTGGAATCACCATTCAAGGAAGAGAGTCTTGGTGCTCTTGAGTCAAAGGAAATCACCAATGACCTGCAAGGTCAATAACTGGCCATTAAATCAACTTATGTTTTACTTGCATGGTTTCTGTGCAAAAGTTGAGATGAAAACCTGTGCATCTATTAAGTATCATTGTTGTTTTGTCCTTTGCCAAACTGATAATTTGCAAATTCTAATGGGTCTATGCAGGGTTGCGGAATCAGCTGCATTTTTCAAAGGTGGATAGAAGTGATAGGCCTAGAGCTGCCCTAGTGAAGAATGCCCTTCCACTGAGGGACCTCGAGTTTGCAGAAGCTTTTTCAGCCACGGCAATACCACCAAGGATCAATGGTTCAACCTCTTCAGATGCTTCCCCAAGAGAAAGCTTGAACAACAGATCTCAAGAGACCACCACCAAGTCCCACATGATTGATAACTTTCTGCCAACATCCCCAGAAGTGTGTCAGAGGCCAAGCTTTAGAAAAACACTCTGCAACATGGGCTGGAAAGATGACCTGACCTACATGTATAACATGTTACATTCCTCAGGTGTTACAGACAACACTGCATCAATTGTGAGCAGGTGGCATTCTCTGGCATGCCCGCTGAGAAAGAGTATATTTGAGAGGCTTGAAGCTTGTTACCCCAGCTGCAAGAGGGACTCCTCCAACAGATGGGTGTTATTCAATGCAATCAATGAAATTCTGTTCAGAAAATTGGATGCTGACCACAATCTGCATCCTTTTCTGGCCTTGAAATCAAGTTCACCTCCCATTGGGAAGAAAATTGCCAAAGAGATTTGGCTTGAACTCTACAACCAGACATTTAATCTGCAGTATAGGGATCTGCATGATGACTATGTTGAGATGTTGGTGGCACGAGATGTGACAAACTCCCAGACGTGGTCATCTTTGCATCTAGACATTGACAGCATCAGGGTAGACATAGAGCATGCCATCTTCAATGACTTGATTGAAGAGGTAGTTCAAAACCTCATTTCTTCATACTCAATACTTTCATTAGAGAAACACATGCTTGAAGACACTACAAAGGTGTACACAGCATTATTAGATATTTAGTCCATGAAGAGTCCTGCTTCCCCTGCTTCTTGCAGGTTGTCCAAATCTTTTACTGCCAAAAGAATGGTTGTGTTTTGCACACAAAACTAGAGGCGGCTTAAGAGTCTTGAGTATTTTTCAACATATTTCCTTCCAATCAGAAGGTAGGTGTATCAATGGTCAAATAACTCCACTCCTGTACACTCCTATGAAGTTTGACCTGCAGAGATCTTCATGTTACCCAATACCAGCTATCTAGCTCCTTAAGATGGGGAGCTGTTGAGAGATAAGGACGTTGACACAAGGCTGTCCTTATCTGTCAATAGCCTGGGACTCATCCTACTTATTTATTCATAAAAGGATAATTGACAGCTTCTTTATACTCATCTGAATGACCACTGGCAGTCAAGTAGATGCCCAATCTTTTTATCCTCCACACTTATTAAGAGAATGCTGGTGGATATGAAAGAAAGCTATCTGAAACCATTGTACAAGAAATGAAATGTGAAGGAAATTTACAAAGTGATTCAAATTAAGTGCTCACAAAGGAAGGCATTCCATCCTCATCCTGTCACAGACCTACACTTGTCCCTCTTCTGCAATGCAATTGCTGTAGTTGCAGCGTCGTAGAGTAGGCTGCGACTCTATGGGCTGCTGCAAATATAGCTTGGTGGGATCATGTGGATCAATATACCTGCATGCATTACAAGCTTAATTTCAATGAAAAGCATCTGTGCCTCCACTTCCACTGGATGTGAACTATACATTTCAGATATTACCATTGGTTGCTGGGAAAATTCAGGCATGTAGATCTTCTTATCCTTCAGCACCCAAACTGTTTATTCAATTCCTAACATGAGAAAATCAATAGTGGTGCAGTGGTCATTCTATGCAGAAACTTAATCCATCACGAGGCTCTTGATCAGTTGTATAGCCACTGAGCCCATGGGAAGAAGATAAATATGTGCATTTGCATAAAAAAAAAGGAAAGAGCACTTACGCATGCTGCATCAAATCATCAAGCTGAGGCTGAGCTGTGGGTAATGGATCAAGAGGTGGTGCAGATGGTTGTGTTGCCTGTGATTGCCGTTCAGCTGCCCTCACAGATTTTATCAAGCTCATGAACAGGGGAATAAAAGTGCCCACACCACCCTCTATGAACATGATTTTGAAAGGATATGGTGCATACATTGCACTACTTGTCCCCTCTGGTATCACCTGATCCCATAACACTAGTAGCACCTCAAAACCAAGACAAGAAGCTCCTACACACTTCAGAGCTGGCTTGGACCCTTATATGAAACCACCCTAAGTTATCACTCATACCTCCAGCAATAAACAGACTACATGGCAATGAAGTATAATGGCTTGTATTGCCTGTTCAAGAATCCAGAGGAAGCATCACTTACTGGATGAACTTTGCCAGAGAGATTGTTGCAGAGAAAGATGGGCTGGTTGAAACTCTCCTCATGTATGAACAACTACACAGTCATGGAAATGGGCTTATCTCCTCAGACAGACTTTGACAAACAGAAAACTATTCTTTCTTTCTGTAATTGTGATACATCAGCCAGCAAACAAAAATGGGTAGAAATTCCTACTTGACAGAGACTACTAGGTTTTGCAACTGCACCCCTCCACCGAGGGGTGCCCAACTGAATTACTCAAATCCAGTTATGAAGGATGCAGTACCAGAGGCATATCAAAGGCAAAAATATCCCCAACAGAATGGCTCAAAACAAGCACAATCCGACATGTAGACATGTAAATTGTTCCTTTCCCAGACAGCTTGCCTCCAGCAGCACTAAACCACATGGAAACACAATTCAGCACAATTCGGCCCATCATTGCCGACAATGTGACTACTCTTTCTTCTTATGACCATTGTCACATGACACAAAGACCCTAAAAGAATTCTCCTGCTTCAAATGAGACCTAGGGTTTCTTGGAACAATGACAATTTTTGCAGCTTGCCAGATATCTGCAAATTCATCAACCTCCTTCCAGAACTCTCTCTCTCTATATAGTTCCAAAAATTGAATTTTGTTGTCTTCCTTCGCCCTTGAGTCCACAAGAGGCCCAGTGCAATGTGTGAATAACAACACAATAGTAATTGACACAAATTGTCATCGTTTTTTTAGCTTCAAATTGCAAACAACCAAATAGTTGATTTGCTGAACCACGAACGATGAAACCATCATGAACCGTTCCATCCATTACTCACATTAACCAGATCCTAAACCCAAATGGATGGAAACTCAAATAGATTTCACCATGCAAAAATATAATCTTCAAAAAATCCTCTTATAGAAACCAAAATCCTTCAAGATACTATAACTCTATAACTAATCTCAAGTTTCAACACACAAGCCAAAATATCATCTTTCAAAAATCCTCATATCAAAATAAACATATTACGTAGCGGCCAAAACACCTTAAGCTACTACACTCTAAAATGAATCTAAACACAACATACTTGCCTTGGTAGGCAAGGCCAACAAAGAAACTATACCTTCCTTAATAGATTAGATGATAATTGAAAGAAGACAAGGATTTGACATTACAAACTTTTAAGAGCTTGTGCAAACATGTGTGAGGAAGTAGACCGCACTACACATGTTCACATTACTCCTTTGTTTGGCATTGTTCTAGAGTATGCATGTCCATGTTGCATTAGTAACAAGCTTAATACATGTCCATCTTATAAGAAGTATATTTAATGTACCATCATGTATGCATTACATGGATTGATCTCAATGAGTGTAAACTATTGTATTGACTCTTGAATCATAAATAAGTGGTGCATATTTGACAATTATTATATGCAAAGATTGGTATTGAATTATGCATGTGTGATTTTATTGGTCCAAACAATATTACTTGTTGTAGGATTACATACTAAGGATTGATTTCCAAGGTTGATCAAACATACATGATGTGACAACTTTGCATTTGCCTTCATGTTGGTGTCATGTCAAATGTGTCAAATTTTCAATCAAAGTAGATGCATGATTGATTTTGAATAAAATTTCTTTTAAATTATTGTGATATGTTACTTTTTAAATTTTAATATAATATTAGTTCATAAAAAATTAATAAAAATGAAAATATTTATTATTTTATTTATAATCACATGTAAAAATGACATGATTGCATGTAAGAAACAATTTTTTAACAATTTTTTTTAATGGTCACATGCAAATTTTTTATGGTTGTGTGTAGAAAATTAAAAATTTATCCTTTTGTTATGGTCCCACATATAAATTTTAATTTATTTTTATCCAATTTGTGGTTGTAAGTTGAGAATAAATAAAATTTTAAATTATCTTTCATATCAAATGTAAAAAACTTGTAATCACATGTAAAAAATAAATCCATTGATTCATTTTCATATGGTTGCATTTTGTAAGATTAATTTTTAAATTTTCAATACTTAAAATATCATTTTAAAATGTTAAATTCACATGTAGAAATTAAATTCATTTTATTTATGATCCCATGTAAGAAATAAATCAATATTTACAAATCTCATATAGAATTTTTTCGCCTTTTTTTTTCTTTTGGGAGAATATCTCTTTTTTTAACAATCACTAGTTTTAAATGGATTTGTACACTATATTTTGTACATTACATTTCACCATATTTTTATATGCCAACTCATTCTATGGCAACAAATTTACTTTGTACAAATTCTTTTACTATCGCATATTATACATATTCTTATGAATTTCAATATTAACATGATGATAACATATGTTTATGTCAACATGGATGTGATGCATTTGCATTAACATGACAAATCATTATAACCTATGGATCAAACATCAACCTATCCTCAATCAATGGTCACCACATGGAGCCAACATTTATAGCAATTCACTCCACAACTCATCCCCATTTCTATGCACACAATTGTCCTCACCTTCACCACTTGGTGCCTCTTCATCAAACTTTATAGTGACCAAACAAGATTCCGTCCACTATGTATATCTTCTCCCCCACGCAACAATATTTATGTGTTGGTGGGTAGGTCAAGTTTCTTTAAGTTTCTGAATTTTTTTCCCTTGACATTTTTAAAAAATGAAAAAAAGCATTCAAAATTTGAAAAAATGAGTAAATGGTGAAAGTGGTAGGTAAGATTTGAATGAAAAGGCATTACCAAAACAAGGGTTCCATCAAAGGTGATAATCAAACGTGATACCCATATTTTGGTTGCACTCTTCTATGAGGCCTTTAATGAGCTTTACGCATGTTAACTTTCTTTTCAAAAAGTCATGTTGATGAACATTTTTGCAATTCTAAGGTTCTACTATGACAAAAAACAAGAGCACAAAACAAAAAGAATACAAATTATATAGATACTAAATAACAAATACATTCTTAGAGTTTCACACTGGCATGAGCCAAAAACCACCCAAGTTCTATCCAGTAACCACACAAGATATTGCTTTCTTCATCAAGGAAAGGCTTGAGGTTTCTAACAGGTCAGATCGCTCTGATTTTTCCCTCTTGAGCCCACTGGCCGTCTTTCATCTTCTCAAAGTTTTCAGACCACACAAACCCAAGACCACATTGGACATCCACAGGAACTCAAGTTCTTGTTTACATTTGGTGATGTAAATCCTTCAGCCCATTCAGATCACATAACCCAGTGTTCCTGACACCATCACTCCACTTGATAAAACAGAAAAACAAGAAGACAACACATCCACTTCCCCCATTGACTATTTTAAAAAGTCTTACAAAGAACCACAATCCTCCTTTGTATGATTAACCCCGTAACTTCAATGGACTGTTGTAGTTTTTTAGAGTTCACAAAAATCAAGGTACTCTTTCTTGAAATGCAAGCCAACAAAACCCAAATGCAAATCAACCCAAACACACACTTTGAGAAGAGTTTTTGGCCACTCTCGAGACCTCTAAACTTCTCATCATCCCCCTCATCAACCATCAATACCAATCTTTAGATAGAAGCTTTGCCTCCCTGGTACATTGCGCAACGGATTCTCTTGTACTTCCGTTCGAAACAGAGATCTAAAAAAACCATCTTCAACAACTTCCCTACACCAGAAAACCAAAATCACACTACTCATCTTCATTACTACACATCCTTCCGCCGCTCCTCTGTGAGATTTTCGTCAAGCGCACTTCATTTGGCAGCTCCCTAACCGCACAATCATCATGCGGCTAGCAGCAACACACACACACCAAACAGAAGAAAACGACACACAAGTTTCAATGCTATCAAACACCACCGCATATCCATTCGGTGATCTTCCTTGTCTCCATGCCATTGAGAGCAAAAACTCCCAATTGCCAACAAAAAAAAACAGACTCCACTTGAAAAACCCTAAAATCATTTTCTGTTCACACTCAAAACCTTAAAGTTAGAAACTTGTTACACTACTTCCAAAGAGGAAGGGTCCTCTTTTGTGGTGGAAAGAATCTCACCTTTTGAAGGTATCCTCATAATACACTAATATCACTCAAAAATACATTGATGGATGGAAGTTGCTTGTATTGAAAAGGATGGAAACAAGGGGAAAAAAGAAAAAGATCCTAACTAGATGAATGATATAGATTGATGAATAGCAACAACTTAGTGATACCTAGAAACCATGAAATCATCCACCTATATTCAATGAATCATCATCTCTTATATAATTTCCAAAAACTTAGTAATACCTAGAAACCATGAAATCATCCACCTATATTTGATGAATCATCATCCACCTATATAATTTCCAAAATTCATCCATCTATATTCCACGATCATGTACATTTCTCATCGATGTTTGTCAACCCATCCAAAATCATCTACTCACCACCAACACTTATTCAAGATGAGAAACATCCAAACCGGAAGAACTAGGTAACTACTAGGTACCTACCACTCTCATCACCTAAACCCTAAACCCTAAACCCCCACACTCTCTTGGGTTTTTGTTTCCAGTACATTACTAAACTGTGGTTAGAGGCTCCTCTTCCAGCTCTCCACTGGCTGCTGCCACTCTTAACCTTCCGGAAGATGAGAGAGCACATGTGGGATCAACGAAAATTGGTGATTGGCAGAGACCCTTTGCAACAACAAGCTTGAAGCAACAAGCAAGCAGACACTTCCAGTTCCATGGGGCTGCTACATTCTTGTCTTTGCTGGTGGATTGATTGACTTCCTCTTGGTAAACCTGAAAGATAAAGGAACTGTTGCCCCCCTCCTTTGTGGGTGAGTGTTATTTCCATCTGTTGTGCATTTTTGCTCCTTATTTTTCTTGTGACCTTTCTCTGTGCAACATGCTGCCATGTGCTGAGGATCCTTGCTTTTGCAATAGTTCTGAAAGCAGAATATATTAAGAAACATTGTGGTTTGTGGATGAAGGAAACTGGTCTGGAGGAGTGATTTTTCACAGTGTACAAGTTGAAGGGGTTTAGGGTTTAGGATTCCTGCCTTCACTATTTGGGTCAATTACAAGGGTTTAGCCGAGTCTATGTACTTCAACACTCTGTCAAAACTTGCTTCACTTCAGACCTTATGGTCTGAAAGATGTCCAAGAGGGTTTAGGGTTTATGGTCTAAAGGATGTCCAATTAGGTTTAGGGTTTAGGGTTTATGGCCATATTGTACTCAATTGGACCAGAATGTGGCTGTTATGACCAGCACAAAGGAATGAGTTTGTTCTTCCATGCACAGGATGGGTTTCAGTCCTGCTTTGTAAGAATGCAAAAGATTATCATTTGTCCTTGTCCTGAATCTCTTTATCTTGCTCCCTTTGTTGGAATTTTGACCTCTATTATTTTCTCACAGAATTGAAGAATTCACTCATCTGTGCAGTGCAATTGGTGGGGGTGTGGGGCACAGATTTGAATGTAGTGGATGAGCTGCTGGTGGATGGAGGTATGGTGTGGTTTGAGGTGGTAGAGAAAATAGGCATTGATGTCAAAGTGTTGGTGCACTGACTCTGGGCTGGTTCTGACATGTGCCACTCTAACCTTCTGGCACGGCGGCTCCATTGTAGGGGAAAAGAATTTTCTGCTCCCCACTACTTCTTCAAGGTTCTTTTCTTTCTTATTGTGACACTCTCTGCTGTCCATCTTCCCCAGAGTATTTGGCCAGTGCAGTTTTCAGCTACTTGTCATCAGTGTGTACTAAGAAGCTTTTGAATGGATTCTGGTAAAATTCAATATAGGATTTTGGGTTGACACTGATTTTGGAATATCTGAGGGTATGGACTTCACAGCTATCTCATTCATCAGGAACCCTGAGTTCATCAAATGTCTGAAGAACTATCTCAAGGCCCGGCCACCTGACAGGTATTCCATTCTCCATTATCATATTGCCATGCATGTGTGCATTCTTACATGCATCAAGGGTTTGAGCTGGATGCACTTGGACACCATTGATTATATGCTCTGCTAGGTTTGGGTTTTTGGCCAGCTCATTCTACCTACATCAGGGCATTTTCTCTGTGAATAAGGCTCTGTCACTGGGATCCCTAGCAAGCATGTTCATAATTGAACCTGAGCCAATGACATGTCCTTTGGAAACTGGAGTCACATTGGATCGGCTGAATATCCCTACAGTTCTGAAGGCTCCAATTGCTCATGGTCTGTGGGCTATTGGTGTGTAGATCGATTGGCATCTTTGCTGAGATTGAAGCCTTGAATGACTTAATTGCTTGGAACACATTATCCACATGTCTGATCAGGCAATGGTGGCAACAGGAGAACTTGGGGCCCAAATTTGTCTTGAGCAAGTGCCATGAATGCAACAAGCCATCATCAATATTTGCCACTGTCTCAACAGGCCTGTCATTGTGGCATCACAGCTTCTTGATTCAAGGATTCAGTACCCAACACACACCCACTCATGCTGAGGCTCTACATTCAGCCCTGCAGAAGGGTCCTCTCAAGTAAGTTATGAACAATACTATTAGGAATTCTTCATTGCTGGAGAGAGACATAACAGTGAGGTCACGAGACACAATGGAGAAAGTTTTATTGCAGCTACAGATAATATCCCACAGAATTCAGATCACCATTGCCAGCAGAATGGCAAGGTTTGAGTATGTGCTGGGAGCGACTACAAGTGGCTGATATACCAGAGCCTGTCAGGGAGAAAGCAGATGCATTGATGTTATCTGAGGAGTCAGTTGTGGGCCTCTATTCTCAAAAGGCTCTTGAGGTGTTACAGGGAGTGAGTTTGTGCATGGAGCGCTGGTGCTGAGAAGAGCACCATGGTGACAGATACCCATTGCCTGAGCTTTCTTCTAGCACCCACTGAAAAGATTCCAGAGCAGATCTGTAACTCTGCTGCTCAAATGGGTTGGAGAACTTCACCCATGCTGCAAGCATTGTCTCTCTCTATTTGTTGCACATTGCTCTAGGTCTGTTATGTTACTTACTTGTCCTGACTGTAAATCTTTTCTTTTGGACTGAGTTAGAACCATGTGGCAGTGCAGTGGACAAAGTAGCAGTTGATGCGATTTTTGTTTACACAAAGCGAGGCTATATGGCATCCCTCCTCTCACGAAATCAACTAGATTACCCAATTTTTGCTTGCACCAAATCCCAGAATGTCAGACAGTGAATGAATTTGCAATGGGGGCTGATTTCATTTTGCCTGGATTTTGGGGAAGACGTGGAGAGCAACCTCCATCAAATTTTTGTGTTGTTGAAAGCACAAGGGATGATGAAATCTGGCAACCTTGTCATTGCAGTATCTGATATTTCATCTGCCTCCCAGACAGTCATGGTGCAATCAATTCAGGTGCACAAAAATTCCATGAGACTTTGTGTCACTTTCAGTGAGAACATTGGAGAAGAAGGATAATATGATTTGGAAAGGATGGGTTGGAAGACAGATGCACATGGACATTAATGCCCAGTAGGGCTCATTTGGGCAAATTCTATAATACAACTGAGGCTTTTTTAATTGGATTGATCAAACTGTGTTCTTCTATCCATACCCTTTCTAACTGGAAGCACATCTCTGTGCGAGAGTGGGTAATTGGAGTTCACAACTGTGACCAATAAGGTGGTCAGATTCTGGACCCTTGCATTCGGCTCTTGAGATTCCAAACTCCAAAACAGGTTGTATTTGCAATTCCCTGACACAGCAGAATCAAAGAACCACCAGTTGTTATTTCAAAAACTCCAAGAACTGGTGGCTTTCGTGAAAGAATCAAGGTTTGCTGGTTGCTTTGTCAATTAGTACTATCGTGGCCTTTGCCACTGGCCCAAGTGTGAAGAGGACGTTGAGGATAGAGCTAAAGGGTGAAAAAACTATCTAAAATCTTAAGTCAATTTCCAATGACAAAAATGATTCAAAATTAATTATTCAAAATTCAAAATCTCCCCCACCTTGGGTCTTAAATTTACAAAATCACCTCCAAGAAATCCCACTTATCGAGGGCTTTCCTTTCCAACAGTACTAAGAGTTACAACCTGGGAAGACAAGAAAGAATGTTTATATTTTCCTGACTATATATTTCACTCTCTTGGTGAAGGAAAGGTAGCTCACAATGTCCTCAAACTGGCTCACAAATGTCCTGTGAACATAAGAATTTTGTTCCGATTAGAATCAGACAACTTTGAAATAAGATGGCTTTTGATGCTTTTAGAGTTGTTTGATTCCATTTGAGGTAAAGTTCTTAATGAATAGAGAGGTGCAGATGTTTGCAGACGTGTAATGCAAAGCTTAATGTCTTAGGATGTGGTGCTATTAAAACTTAATCAAATCAATATACGTACATGAGGACTCAATATATAATTATTCATAAGCAAAGAGTTACATCATGGATTACAAGTCAGTTCAAAACACTGTTATTTGCAGATACCTTGTAATATGGACAATTATGGTTCCAATTTTACATGCTGTTGAGCTCCCCCTGGACCTTACCGGGGAAGAGGTCCTTTACCTTATACTTTCAAGCTTCCAAAATTCTCTGAAGAATTTAGTTTTGATTTTGTTGAATTTTGTTTGACCAAATTGTTCAATATTCAATAACTCTTGCACCTTGCACCTTGCACCATGGGTGTAAAATGCTACCAAACCATCTCAGTGAAACCCTTTATGTATCATGGGCTTTCCAACAGTACTAAGAGCACACACAATAGGGATGTGTTGGTTTGGGGGTGGGGGATCTCTATATGACAAACAAAACAAACAAACAAACAAAACAAACCTTCCTTAATAATCGATAGATAGATTATTGTTTTTTGAGAATGGTGCATTCAGAACCAGTTCTCTGACATTCCTTGAACTGAGGCTATGGAATTGAAGAAGCACCCCTGGTAGCCTGCAGAGTTGGGTGCCATTTTCTGATACCCTCCAGATACCCGCCAGGCATGATGAGGAAGGAAATTTTTTTTTAAAAACCTCGGGCAATAATTTGACAAGATGTGTACTTAAAGAGGACCCAAGGATGTGGTAGAAAGTCAAGAAGAAGTTCACTTTCCGTATTTCAATTGCACCAATTTTAAGTACTTACTCTTCACCATGGGTGGGCACCCATCACTAGGATTGGAGCAAGTTCTTCTTCTTAGATGTCGGCAAAGCCAAGCCTTTGTTGTTGGCTTCAATTTGCGTCTTTTTCTTTGGAGCAAAGGAGGAAACCAAAGGGAAGGAAATCATCATGGTACTTGCCTTTCTCATCTTAAGAGCTTGGCTCTTTGTGTTGCATCTTCCCAAAATCATTGGTCCCACATTGTGAGAGGCTAAGTACATGGTTTCTTTGCTCTTTCATCTTTCCTCTACTTTTTTGGTGACATGAAAAAAAAAAAGCCTTTTGGTGCATTCATTCTTTGGACTTATGCTTTCCTCAAAGTCAGAATTTTTTTAAAAAATTCTTGTGTAAGTGGTTATTATTCGTATAAAAGTAAGTAGTTAAGTCACTTTGGTGACTACTAGTTGGCTAGATATGTATGCATGGTTAGTTCATAGCTAACCACTGTGGTTAGCTTTGGGACAAGAATACAATGAATGAATGTTTCCTGCCTACCCATCATCCATCTACATGCATCTACTTGCCTAGAGTCTAGTAACCACCCTATTATCCTATCTACCTCCAAGACCTATCCTTTAAAGGATAGATTACCATGGTGAAACCCAACATGAACTCAGCTGGGTTCATCCACAACTGCAAGGATGAATCCTCTTAGACATCCGAGGCCTATATGATACAGAGTTGATATATCATATCATGTGGACCAGTGTTTTTTTTTTGACAAAAAGATAAATTAGCTATATTGTGGATATCAAAATATTATTATTATTATTATTTAAAATAAACATTTTTTCTATTTTTTAATTTTAAAAAAACCCTGATCTGCATTGAGATACAATGAGTAGGGCTGTAACAGATGAGGGCAAGCAAACCAGTGTAGCCACTAACCACTCAAGTTGCCAGGGATTGTGCAGAGATCCAGCACAAGGGAGTTGGGTGATTGACCTGCCAACGCCTTTAATACCACACACCCTCTTCAAGTACCTTAACAGACATTTAGCCCCATATCTTCCGTGCTCTGGGGATGAATGAAAAGAGAACGTTCTTTCTTCATGGTGGTCGGTTATCCGTTTTTGGATCATTTGGGTTTCACAAGAAGAGAACGTTCTTCCTTCATCGTGGTCGACTATTGGGTTTTGGATCATTTGGGTTTCACAAGAAGAGAACGTTCTTCCTTCATCGTGGTTGATTATCTGTTTTTGGATCATTTGGGTTTCACAAGAAGAGAACGTTCTTCCTTCATTGTGGTCGACTATTGGTTTTTGGATCATTTGGGTTTCACAAGAAGAGAATGTTCTTCCTTCATCGTGGTCGACTATTGGGTTTTGGATCATTTGGGTTTCACAAGAAGAGAACGTTCTTCCTTCATCGTGGTCGACTATTCGTTTTTGGATCCTTTGGGTTTCACAAGAAGAGAACATTCTTCCTTCATCGTGGTCGACTATTGGTTTTTGGATCATTTGGGTTGTTTCACAAATCTATGTGATATTGAATGTATCATGTTAGTGCCTTGAAGAAAAACCCATAATCAAAGCAAACATAGGATTACACAGCTGATTTTATTAGGACTTGAAGAGTTTTAAAGTGACTTCTTAATCCTCAAAAGAAACCCACAAAGAATGCGCATGCCTAGAGAAAGAACCCACCACAATCAATGCAAAATAGTAGGATCACAAATTAACTCATTTCATGAGGACTTGACTAGGGTTAGGGACTTCATAAAACATCATATGAAACCCTACCTTTATGAACCCTTATAAATCACACAAATCACAACATTTGTTTAGAGCATGGTATACACTAAGCTACCTAGTCCTAGCGACCGATGCCTACTCTAGGTGTAGGTTTTATTAAATCGACATGTATGTATGTATGTATCTAGGTTTTGAAATGTGGCTATTGAGAATCAAAATTGTTATTCCTTTACTTCTCTCAAGTTTTAATGAATATAGTAATAAATAAAAAAACCATCAATCTAGAACCCAATGCCCATCATACCTCCATTGAAGTAGTAGTTAGTTATAACAAACACCAAAACTCAATATAAGACATTAGGGTTATGTGTGTTGCCATTAAAGCCCACCTACCCACTTTTTTTCTAACAGAAAATATTTACTCTTGGGGGGGATCAAATACCTAGTGAGAGTTAGAGAGAGAGAGAAAGAGGCCATTTTCTTCTCTTTGAAGAGTTTAGGGTTTATGTGACTGACACTTGTGGGTCTGGTGGGTTGCCCACTATCCTGGGTGGGTTGGGAGGTTCACCCACAATAATAATAATAATAATAATACTAGGCAACTACCTAACCACATAGGTTAGGTTAGGTTAGGTCAGCCCAGCAGATGCAACTACTGTAGGTATTCATTGTACTGCATTTGGGCTCTTTTAATTACTAGTTAGTTAGAAATCTGACTAACTGTAATATAATCAGGTCACATGAATCTCTTATAACAGACTTCTTCTTATCACTCACCACTATCTCTTGATGCAAGATGGATGAATGGATGGATGGATGGATAGTATGTGGGTAGGAAACACTTTTTCATTGTGTTTCTGTCATGTAGCTAACTACCATGGCTAGATTTGTACTAAGCAGAGTTGGTTGGATATCCAATTTAAACCAGAGTTGGTGGATATGGATAGAACCAGATCCTGAAATTGTGCAACTTGTAAAAACCTAGGGATGTATGTATCTGACAGATGCATATCGACCGGTAACATGATGTGTATTATTCATATCCGCCTAAAATGACCCTTTTCATTATCCATATCCGGTCATGAAGATTAAATGTATCCAAACATATATCCAACTCTATGCATATCTAGATTTTAGGGTTTCAAGCTTTTTAGGGTTGAAGCATATGCAACTTGAGGCTTTCAAGGTTTGGGGTGCCCTTATATACACCTCCTTTATGAGTAAAGGCAAAAAGGTACAATGAGCACAAGAGTCATTTTTTGTGAATATTGTCAATTGTCATGAATTGAAGTTAAATAGGCCCGATGTGATGGCAGCCTACTTTCTCTTTTGCGTTTTTTCTCCTTTCTCCTTTTTGAGTTCTAAATCAAATCACACATGTTCACGGTGTCTGTGTTTATGTTGTAATCTCTTGTGTGTTTGCAAATGTCTTTGTTATGTTGTTTGCTCCTAGTGAATTCAAGGTCCAAGATGTTTACTCTATATGTGTTGAATATCAAAGTGTGCTTGTGTTGTTCTCTTGTTGAATCTAAGCTTTGAGCTTTGGATCAAGTTCTTCCTATTGTTGCTTGATGTTTTTCACACAATGCACCAAGGGGTTTATGTTGTTACTTGTAAATCACCGATCATTGTGAATGGTGAATTGGTGATGGAGAAAGAAAGATCCACATTGTTGAAATTAAGGGTTGATTGATGACAACTTCTTTAATTTGATGACCATGGATATTGTTCACAATTTATTAGATATTGAAAGTTTGTATTTCAAACCTAATAATATGGCAACAATATAAATTATGCAACTTGCAACTATAAAAGTTCAATTTGCATTGTGGAAGCTTCACAATGGATTCATCTATTGGGGTTTGTTTTGTTGTTAATGATGACCTCCTTGTTGACCTTGTAAACTTGTGAATGTGATTCCTACCAAGAAATTGCAATTTACTAAAAAAGTGGTTGAAATAGGTCACAATTTTTAGGTGAAGGTAAAAATGGTTTGGGTCATCAACAATGCAACAATAAAACTTGCAGCCACAAATCCTTACAAATAGTGCGATGAGTTGAAATAAAAGTTTTTTGAAGATTTGGTATGTATGTATCTACAAGGGTTACATGGTTCTTTAAATTTGTGAAAACATTTAACTACAAAGGTCAATTTTACATTAATGCTTTCATGTTTTCTTTCCATCTCGTTCAAAATTTGTGGAAAAATGTTTCATGTTATGGTCATTAAATGTACAAAGGTGCATGTTTTCCCAAATCTTGAAAGTACAACAAATGCTTCTACATATTTTAATTTATGGATCTCCAAAGGTGACTTGGACACATTTTCTTTAGTAATCAACCATCTCAATGAAACTTGGAAGTTTATAACATTTAATGACTAATATTAACTAGGAAGTGTTATTTTAATATCATAATAATTCATAACATATTTAAAAATACCCCTTTGTCTCACATGTTTCAAAAAATATACAAAAAATGACTTCCCCCAAATCATGTGTTGTTTAAAGAATATCAAACAATGATTAATAAATATATGGATTTGAGGTAAATAAGTGTGAAGGATGTTCAAACCAATTTATAGAAGACAAATTATGTGGACAAAAAATTATGGGGAAATAAGAATTGGAGAAAACATGTGTTGATAACATGATACAACCTTGGGAACTAAAGATTCCTATTAAAATGAGCTTTGCAAGCCAAGTCATTATGTTTCAAGAATGTCTTGATTTCAAAAAATCTATCATTTGTTATGGCAAGTTGAAGATTGTGATGTTGCAACAAAAAAAATTTAAGGCTTAAGTTTGGGTTATTGTAAAAGCAATTACTTATTGCTTAAACCTTAAATTATGACTACGTGTGGTGAATAAGTCAAGAGGGCATTGACTTTTGTTAGATGCCTTGACTACATTTATTAACATTTCATTTAGCATGGAGATTGAGGCAATGGGACTTAATGATGGATTTTAAAATCTTGATTAATTCGATTGCTAAACCTTCTTCCAACAAAAAATCATTTTGTAGGAAATTATTGAAGTGATTAGAGTTTTTTTTCTTTTGAAAACATTTGATCCACAAAATGTTCACGACATGGTTCCGATCATGTTGAATCCTCACTTCAAATGTCTACAAGTTGTGAAGAATTATGCAAGGCATGGGATGTAATATGTCTTGCTTTTGAATATGATGTGAAAGTAATCACTATTACAAAACATGGATTTTTAAGATGGACTTAGGTTGATTAGTGGTCTTTCTTGACTAGTGGACATGGACTTTTTCACTAAAACCCTAAGGCTTAAGTGGCATGTGTTTTTTTTCCTAGTCAACTTGACTATAATGACCTATATTGTAAAATCAAACATTTAGTTAAATGACCACTTTAGTTAAAATGGCTAATGGGTTTCAATCAAGTGGGACATTTGTCAACTTGAACATTAAAAAATGACATTCGTAATCAAGATGGCCAATGATTTTTAAATAAAATAGGACATCATATTGAATTTCTTCTTTTTCCAGGGACTAAATAGAGTTGTAACACAACTACTAATTTACTTAAAAGGACAGGAGCTCTAGTGCTAAGAAATGGAATCAAGAAATGGTTTTCTAACTAATGGTACATGGTTGCTTGACGTAACATTATACATGCAATAATAGTTAGACTTAATAATTTTATTATTGAAATCATCAACTTGAAATAAATATTTCCATTTGCAACAAGTTATATTATTGCAATAGGAAAATCACAAGGACATAACAAGAAGGATGGAATTTAGGTGATATGCTAATGCAATAATGGGAAATTAAGGAAAACAAGAAAGAATACAAACACAATAGTGGGCACAAGTATGCCATCCTCAATAAATCAAACTCTATTACATAAGAAATAGTTACAAGTAGTTATTGTACTAGAATCATAATTCATTCATCATTCTATTACTCCACTACTTTAGTAACTCACATACAATACACATTAAAAAACTCCACACACATACACACAATTTTCTTCTTAAAGTAGCCATCTACTATTGAATTAAGTGGTGATTACTTCATGGTCACATCTTATTTTTACTCTTATTTTACCTTTCCAACACATACTTATGAAGTTCTACAATACCCCCCCCCCCCCAAAAGTAGGTAGGCAAATCAATCTTTTTTAAGTAATCTCCTGATTACCTACCAAACTACAATAATTATAGTGATCCTATTATTCACCTTTAACACATATGCTAGTTAATATGCAATGTTACCTATTTACTAGGCTAAATAGGTAGCCTAGGCCTACCTAGCTACAATTTACCATCCTACCTCTCACATACCACCCCATTACCTACATATTTCTTACCAACCTAAACACTCACCTACCTACCTATGCCTCTTACCTACCATCCTACAACCTATCTATCTAAATAACTTCCAACCACCTACACAATTATCTAACTTTTCTACTTATTTAGACAACTCTAGTGTATAACACTCCCACAACACTTGATGTGAAATAAAAAACACAAAAATTTGAAATGAATTCAAATGAACCAAAATCTATGCCAAAAGATCAACTTTCAAATAATTTTTATTACATATGCCTATGTGGTGTCATTTTAATCTAATGTTAATCATGTCAAGTTGTGCTTAATCACTAATATGGATGTTGTGAAATCAAAATTGAATCACTAAGTGTTCTAATTTTGGTTTGAGCAATGAACGTTTAACAATTTTATTCAACAATATTACTTTCATAAAAAGGTCTTTTAATTTTTATTATACAAACTTTATGATGCTCAATTCTTTTGTAGTAATAAAGGACTAGTACACATATTGAAAAAACACACAATTTTCAAATTATTTAACTTTGTGTTTTCAAAACTTAGGGTTTATTTGCAATTCATGAATCATTTGCAACATAAGGTGGTGCAATGTATATTGTGTTTAAAAAAAAGTTGTAGGTTATAATACCAAAAAAATAAACATCAAAATTATCAACATGTTTTGGTATGATTTGTAATTGTGATCATGTTTTAAAACAAAACGTAAAATTTGGAAAAAAATGTACACTTTTAGAAATTCATATTTAAAAAAATTATTAGCATAAAACCTATGATACATGGGGGCAACTATACATATTTTTAATAACAAATTACAAAATTATTGATTGAGAAATGATTTTTTTGAACAAAAGGACCTTAAAAATATGATAATCATCAATATTAAGTAAACAAATTGGTTCATTAACTCTCATTTGGGTTCACTATCACCTTTTGAATGTGTGGTTTATTGTGTAAGGATTTGGTTTATCATTGTGAAGGTCAAGGGTTCAAATCCTAATACTTGTAACATATGTAAATGCTTAGGGGGTTAAGATAAGTATATTAGGTTATTACTCACTTAGTTGCTTACCTTTTTATGACATATTTAAACATATTTATTACCTACCCACCAACCACATAAACATTTAAAAAATAATAATACTAAATTGACTAGGCAAATGGTTTGTAATTTGCTAGTCAAAATGACAAATAGAATGGTCAATTACTTTGTTAATAAAAAAGACCACCCCAATCACAATGGACATGTTCAAATCAACTTGTCCAAAATGACAAGATGAATCTTGTGACACTTGTCCAAATGGGGTTTTTTTTCATTAGATTATATAATATAAACCATATTTTGTACTAGTGAATGATTCCCCTTCTCATGATTTGCAACTTTGATGAATTAAATCCTATTATTCAAGCATGTGTAACACATGTTGATGGACCTTCACTTAGGTTGAAGAAGAAATAATAATATGTCTAATGTTGGAACATATATTGAAAAGTTTTAACATGTTTTCATTTCTGAAGAATTTTTTTTGTTTATGAGGTTATCTATATTCCCCATCTACATGTGTACATCCGCTTGTTTGACAATTGTTTCATAAAAGTCAAATTTCAAATGTTGACTTCTTGGCCAAGCAAATTCTTGGAATTCCATGTGTCTAAACTAAAACAAATCATGTTTTTAACCATGTTGGTGTGTTAATAGCTTTGCGATGCTACTATTTACAGGTGAAGACTCTAAACCAAATAATCACAATGGTAGAAACATGGTTTGATCATCCATGCTTAAATTACAAGCCAATTACAAATCTAAATGATTATATGAAAATTGAATATGCTTTAGTTGAAAATGTATATGATTTGATTGAAAAAGTTGAATTTTTTGTGGGTTGTGGCATGTTGTGGTTTGTGTAATCAAATTCGATGCCTCCATTTAAGCCCCAGAATTTTAAGTTCAAATACTTCTATAGCTCATGAAACTTTAGCAATGGCACTTTTTTACTTGCATCTGATATGGTTTTAGATAACAAAGGTGGGGCTTAGTTTGTGCATCAACTTGCTACTTTAAAAGGTAAGCAACATGCCATTGCCATTGAAGTACATATGATTTGTTTGAGTCCTTTGAATGGGATTTTAGTAGAATCTCCTAATGTTGATTCAACAAATGAGGTGGTGGAAGTTTTGGGTCATAATTTGTTAACACTAAAAATCAATAAAACTTGGGCTTATGAATCAAAAAGAAAGTTTTAGGTTTTTTGGGTAGCCAAGTTGCCTTGGGCTAAGTTGCATGTGGGGTTTGATGGTTTTATGCACATTGTGAAGTGAAAAATTTGTTTAGAGATTGAACATAAAGATAAACTTCAAGCTCCAAAATGGGAATCATTGCAAAAACATGCCAGTCGAGGAAAGCTAATAGACCTATGAAAGGGATGAAGAAAGGGGAATGGTATACCATCAATGATTATAAGCATAGTCGAAATTAGGCTGGATATGCTTATAAAAGGAGAAATTTTATTTTGCAACAAGTTTCTAATGGGTTGGTTGGTGAAAAGCACAGGAAATTAGTCCAATTTGCCTAGTGATGACATTCTTCATTTTGCAAAATAAAATTCTTTAAAATTCTTCATTTAGCACCTTGTCATAACATTCTTCGGGCGTGAATTTTAACGAATTTTGACGAATTTTAACGAATTTTA
>Ga0116231_10000888_pt1 | contig 57442 bp, 50 predicted proteins | sample S1TSphgellanicum_2_FD_89695 | JGI IMG/M metagenome (GOLD analysis project Ga0116231, IMG submission 89695) | Host-associated microbial communities from peat moss isolated from Minnesota, USA - S1T2_Fd - Sphagnum magellanicum MG | ecosystem: Host-associated > Plants > Peat moss > Unclassified...
GTTTAAGGTTTGTGTTTTTTTGTCTGTGCCCTTCGGTTATACTTTTGTTTTTTTTTTTTTTTCCTACAATTGTTGCCATCGTTTTCAGTTTTGCACTTTGCACCTATAGATGTTGCCATCACTCTCACCTTTCTACCTTTAACTATTGGGATTACTCTCACCTTCTTTTCTATAACTATTATTGTTGTGGTGTGGAACTTTTGTTCCAGGATTACCATGATTGTGACTTCATTTTCCCTTCAAGGATCAAACTATTTAGTGCTACTCTAACCTTCTATGGGTGATTCTAAATTGTGTCTTTATTTTCTTTGGAGTTTTTGACCTTTTTACATGCATTCAAGTTGTCAAATTGTTCCCACCTTTTTACTTGGAGCTATTGTTGTCATGGCATGGTTGTGTTTTGGCACTACCATTGTCATGCCTTCATCTTGCCCTCAAGGATTGGATTGTTCAATGCTACTTTGGCCTTCTACATGTGAGTCATTGTGCAAGTGTGTTCTTTTATTTCTTGATGTTCATCGTGGACCTTTTTTTTTAGATAGTTTTTAAGCAAGTTTGCCATTTTGTAAAATTTTTGCAGTTGCAACCTTCAAGTTAATTTTTGTGGGTGAAAATCCTTTAAGGACATAGGATGAAAAGGGCCTAGTCCTTATTACAATATTTTTTTACTCTATATTTTGATCCCCATAAAAAATAATGAATCAAAAGTTATCAAAAAAATTTAAAGGATTATATTTTAGACCACTACAATTCTAGATTCCATCATAATCATCCATAAATGTGTCTATACATGGTAAAAAAGGACTAGGTAAAAAAGATAGAAAAAGGTGACATTATGACAAGACTTTGGTACACCTTAAAGAATTTAGACCCTTGTCTCAACCATCATTATGGCAAAACTAGGCATTGTTGTTTATGTGATGTGCGGAAACTTGTTGTTATTCATGCATTGTTTTTGTTCATCACTAGAGCTTTGTGTTGTTCATGCACCATTCCTATTCATCATTAAAGCCTTGTGTTGTTCACGCTTTTCATTGAAGTTGTGAGCTTTGCATTGTTTTTCCTTTCGCCCTTCTACAAGTTGGTTATGTACATGGTCGTTGTTGGAGTCATGAACTTCACATTATTAAGGTTATACGCAAATAAGTCCTCATCATTGTTGTTCGTGTTTTGTTGGAGTGTGAACTTTCACATTTTTCAAGTTTTTTGTAAATAAGTCTTTATCATTGTCCAACCTTCAAGCTTTTTTCTTTCAATTATTTTTCATCTTTGCCATCATATTGATCAATTATTTGTTATTTTGCTATCATGACAATGAGTTGGAATTGTAGCATTTGCAAATTTAGAGTTGCAACACTTACTTTATTTGTTGGTAACTCAAATTATTATTTGTTGTAATTGTTGTTGTAATAGATTTTGGAGCTAAATTTTTGCTTATGTTAGTTGTAAGCAACAATTGAAACATATAATGGATAAAGTGGCACCTACAAATGCCACACAACCTATCACAATTTGTGATGAAAAAAAAATCATGTTTTCTTTTGAAAATGAGGTTGAAATTGGATTAGAAACCACGTCCAATGTTGAAGCAAATGAAACTTGGGAAATTCTCACACCTAAAATGTTAGTTGATCGAAATTTGTGGTCTCCAACTCATAGATGTACAAGCTATTGGTTTTTTTTGTGGCAAATGATGGTGCAATGATAAACATGTCCAACCTGTAGATAATGCGGTGTGTTGTGTGTCACCATGTTTGATTGAAAAAACATGATGCTTAAGGGAAACATAAAGGATTAGTGAGTTATAATACAAACCATGGTATAAGTGCTTTGAAAAAACATGTTCATTTTGAGCATCCACATTTGTATAACAAATGGGGGGCTATTTTGTTGCAAAGGTTTGTAAAAACCAAAAATGACAAACAAGGTACAAAGAAGTGAAAGAATGGTCCTTTTTTTCATATCACCCAATTCTTTGGCAACTAATGCCTTTATAGCAAATCAAATCCTGCAAACATGCATTTTTTAAAGATTTGGTGTTATATATTGCAAAAGGTTATTGACATTTTTTTTCTATTGAAAATCCATGGCTAAGGTAGTTGGTTTTGTGGTAATGTGGGTGTGTCGCATTTCCATCCCCATGTCAACTAGTGATTGAAGTGCTCCCTGATATGGTTGCCAAAACCAAAGAAAAATATGTCATCCTTGCCTTTCAATCTTGTGTTACATGCACTTGTTCTTTTGATCTTTGGATGTCTCATGCTAGCCATGACCAGTTTGCCATGGTTATTAGTTTCATGGATAGTTTATGGCAACCCATCCATGTTATTATTGGGATTTTTGAAATAAGGAATACATCAAGTGAAACCATGGCAAACCAGGTAAAAATCTTGTTGAATTCCTTTGGTTTGTTTACCAAGGTAATTGCATATGTCAAAGATGAAAGGTCAAATTTAAATACCTTAACTTCTACTTTGACTTTTGTGTTTTCTTATTATTCCTTTCAGCTAGCATGTCCATTTGTTGATTCATGTTTTGACCATGCCATGTCAAAAGTAGCCCAATATGCTAATGATGATATTAATGTATGTGTTGGGTTTTCAAAGGTTAGTTTGAAAAAAGTTCAATCATCATTGTACAAGACCATAACATGGACAAAAAACTTTGGGAAGGGGGGCCAAAATGGAAGGAATCATGTATCATTACAAGGTTGCTTGCTAAGATGTTGAGGATTTCAATGAAGACCAAGTTTGCTTCTCAAATCATCTTGTTCTAAGAAACATTACAATATCGAAATGCAATTTTTATTTGCTATGGACAATAATAAGCTACACATCTACTATCTAGAGTTCTTGTATTCCAAACTTGGGCTATTGTTCGAGCCATTGCAAATATTTTATTCCCTATTGTAAAGCTTTGTGTTTTGAACCAAAATCAATATTTTTGGTTGTTGTCTAATGTATTTTTTTCTACTTTCACCATATGCATGGCTATGAAAGTTCATGTGGGGAAGACTTGAGCTTTTAATTAGCCATTAATTTGTGGGGATTTCAATTCTAACTTGTAAAAATTTTAATTAAAAATGATGACTCAAGTCATCAATATTTTGATTCCATTTTTGGCTTTTGCTTTTGCTTATAATCCAACCAAGGTTCATAAAATGATGGTTATCATGCCTGACCCCCATTTCAAAAACATGAAAATTATATGGGATTTTTTGGGTAATTGATTTGTAGTTCAAATTGTGGCAAAATACAACACTGACATGTTATATCCTATTTTGTTACAAGTGTTCCTTGATTTGAACCCTATCAAGGCATTAGCAAAACTAAAGGTAGTTGAAGATGATGACTTTTTTTGGGCAGGTTATGTCAAATGGTGATGTTATTATCTCCACATTCAAAAATGTATGGGTGATCACGTCGTGGTGGACCCTTGAAGCCAAAGGATGTGGTTGAATGTTTGGCATCAGAAGCCGGTTTGATTAAATAGCACAAGAAAATGTTGGAACAACATGATTTGTATCCAGTCTTGATATAATTTAAGCTCTTGATTCATCTTTTTAATACTCAACTATGTCCAACATTTCTTTTGTTTTTTTCCATTTTTCTTTCAAATTTTTTTGTGTGTTTGATTTGAGTGTGTTCTTTTCTTGGTGTTTACAGGTTGGTTGAAGGTATGTGGCTATGTTGGCGTTGAATGCTAGCACAATGTAATAGTGTTGAGTATTTCCTTACCTTGCATCTGTTGCAATTTTCCTATGATGAAATCGATAGAACCTAATAATGACTTTATGGTCATTAATTAGAGTTCAATTAAGGTTAAGATGCATGTTTAGTATTGTCCAAGTTTCTAAAGGTCATGAAATAATGCCCAAAAGCCCAATTCTGAATAAACATGTTGCATTTGTGAATAAAAAATAAGCATATAGTTGGGAATGAAAATTTCACATCACTAAATTTCAAGCTTTCAAAATTGCAAGAATTGTTACATTTTACAAATATGTACTTTGGTTTAATTGTAATGGGCAATTCTTTTTTTTCCACAAGCAAAACCCTAACCCTAAACCCTAACTACTACTTGTATTTGCCCATGATGAAAAACATAAACCCTAAAATGTGAGAATTGACAATGTTTGAAAAATGAACATTAACTTTAATCGATGGTTATGGATTTTTTTAAAAATGAATTCAAAACCTTATTTAGAGGTTCTTATAAAATATTTTAATAGAAAAAATTGACCTCAAAGGTTTTCTAAAAAACAAAGAACCACACAACACTGGTTAGAACCAATGTTGTATGTGTAAGTGTTAACATCCATATACACGGCATGTAAATTCCACGTAAGTGTAAATGATTTACACTTATATGTTCGAATATTATAATATATTCATTTTCAATTGATCATAGTGCTCCACAGTTATATTTCAAACATTGTTTTAAGAACAAATCACGCATTTTCAACACAAACATTTTTTATCATTTAAAAACATGCACTAATCATCAATTACACTTTGAATGGGTCATTTTATTATGTTTGCACCCATATGGGTTTATTAGAAAAAATAACATTGTACAACAAATGTAATATGGAGGTTGAGCAAAAAAGAATCACAAATGTGTGTAGTTCATTTTTATTTGGTATTTTCATAGTTTGGGATGTCTAATGATTGATTTCAAAACCTTTCAAGGTTTGTTTTCATTTTTAAAAGTGCTTAATACACCAAAGATGCATTGGTTTAATTTTTTAGCATGGAGTATGGTTCATGCAATGTAGAAAATGGTGTTAAAGACCACCAAAGTGGATGTGCAAAAAACCAAGTTTGTTTTTGTGTTGTGATGATTCACCACCACCACCAACCAAAGTTATAAATTGTGAATGTTTACATGATGGAGGGTTCCAAAAGGTTGCATATTTTGTTAAACCTATTTAATGAGTAACAATGTGTGCTAGTTTTAATCTAACAATAATTACAATTTTAAATAGTCATGTCTCATTTGGGAACTTGGTAGAATTTGATGTTGTAAGAAAGTTTATTTGCTTTGGAGTTGATGGTGTCATGGTGTTCCAAGGCATTAAGACCAAAGTCACCAAACAATAGTAAAAGAAACACGTGTCCTTTTTTACTAGAGTTCATCATCAAGTTCATTGAATAAACCTAGTTGTTCAAACTTTGAATTGATTATGTTTTGTTGTTGTGATTGAAACATTTTAAATTTCTATTTACAATTACTATGTTCATTCCTTAAAATGAGTCTTGGAGTAATTGAAATTGATTAAGGTTACGTGTAAAAAAAAATGTTAAAATTTCTGCAAAATATTAAACAAAAGTGGATCAACATCATCACATGCTTACGAGGAGCTAAAAAATAAAATGCCATGTTAAAAATTCAGAGTTCTATTGTAATTGCATATTAGTTTTTAAATAAATCCTTGTGTAGATGAATGTACATACCATATATATGGTTTTGGTCAACCATGTTTGACTTTGTTAATAAATTACATGAAAATCACATATGACAATTACAATACAATCAAAATAATTGAAACAATCAATAACAATTTCTTTGCAACTACTTTACAACTACTATATTGAACATTCACGCAACTACAAAATTACTAGCTACAATAATAATACGTATTATTAAACTCATTTTTAAAAAATTAAATTAATATAATTATCCTAAGGTTTTTTATCATTATTATTATGCATTAATATTTAGATTTTAGATTAATAATTATTATTATTAATTATTATTTATTATGAATAGTTAGTATACATAGTAGATAAACTATGTTAGGGTAAATCGCCCATCACTAATTGTTGAATGTGACATAATAATTTTGGATTTTTCTTTGTTTCTTGTCCATTTTCAATGATCTAAAGTTTTATAAGTGTGCCAAGTTAAAATTTACATTAACTATTAAAGCTCCATAGATAAAGGAACAACACAAAATATCTATGAAAAAGCTTAATGTGTTGAATCTTAAAATCTAAATTAGGATAGTGACCTTGAACACTAACCCCATTTATTTTGTCAACCATATTTTTTCAAATTAAAAAAAAAAACAATTTAAATAGTTGTGGGTGTGCCAAATCAAGGTTTAAAAAAACCTTTTACATTTGACAAACAAAGGGACAATCTTAGGGTTTGAAATTCTTTGAGAGCTTAAATGTTCACTCACCGGTCTATCTTGTACTAGTTGCAAGTGCATTGTAACTAGGATGTAATTTTTTTTTATCCCATATTGTTCGTCCTACTTTTCAAGTTTGTGAAATATATAACTAGGCCCATTAAGAGTATTAAAAAGAAGTGACATTTGGAATAAACTAATAAAAAACGTTTTGGCCTTAAAGGTTAAATGAAAAATAAAAGAGAATTATTTCAAATTACCTACCTATTTAACCCAAGAAAGATAAGTAATAATGCTCACCTACCTTAGGCCTACCAACTTATTGACCTAAGCCCACATGTCGATATCTTATTGACCGTAAGTTGAATGATTTAAATTAAGTTAATAAAAATTTAATATCAAAATATATTTAAAATTACCATGTATCCATTGATGATTTTTTAACACATAATTGTTATGTGAACACATTGTTGCCTATGTAGTTGCATAATAGTTACAATGATCTAGTTGCAACATAGTTGCACAAGTTGCATACATATACAATTTCATATACAACAAATTGTGTTTGTTATAATTCTTGTTTGATAACACCCACATTGTAAAAACATATTGAATTGCAAATGGTTGTTACAATTCAAAAACACAATTACAAGCTTCGTTGTAAAACAACTTATTTTTTCATAGTGTGTGGAGACTATGATGATAATGCCTTGTGTATTGTTGTTGCTTGAATAAGTATTTGTGTAAAATTGCTAAATTTTCATTGCAACTGCATTGTAGTTGTGAAGATGTGCCAACAAAATTTATTCAAAATTAATTATGATGTTGATCACAAGAATAATTATGATCACATTGCAATTTTTTGGGATTTGGTTTCATGTATTAATGATGTTATTTCCATAGCTTGAGGGAATGAACCAAAATTTGGCGTTGAATATCTAACTTTTCATATAAGGACCAAATTACTTACATGTTTGTCTTATGTAAGCCCACCTTCCATTCTAAAGGAATGAAATTTGGGATTCAATTCCCCTAGAATTTGGCATTTGAATTAAAGTAACGACAAAGTTGTGATTTGCATTTACACATGAAAATAGAAAAGGAATCACTTGCATTTACAAAATGACCAATATAAATTGTTGCAAAAAATAAAATTCATAAATTTTCATTTATATTTGCAATCTACATATCTAGCAAGGGAAGTTGCAACCTCACAAGTGGTATCTTTCACTTGGGTAGCCAACTCATTGGTGAAAAAAATAACATTTGTTAAAAGTTCCAAATTTTTGTCCAAAACTTTTTAGAATTTGCAAAAAGTTCACAAAACAACTATTGAAACAATTCAAAACACCAATTTGAACTATTTCATTGGCCACAATTCAAGCCTATGGGTGTATTATAACATTTAAGTGCCAATTTAATGGAGATATTGCCTAAAAATCAAGGCTCCCATGTTTTTTTTCCACCCCTATGTACAAGCCTTTTCCACACCTATATATTTGTGTTAGTTTTTCTACACAAATAATAATAATAATAATAATAATAATAATAATAATAATGTTATAATCCTTGTCTTATCCATGCCTTCTTCTCTTACAAAAGGATTATGGTTTCATTCCAGCTGTGTCTCTCTCAAAGAAGAATCCCAACAAGAGTTGTTGCCATTTAAGGGCCAAATTAGGGCTTGTGATGTGCATATAAAATATATGTACTATATCATCCAAACAAAAGTTATACAGGATTTGAATTATTTTTTCACTTAAGGAAAGATTAAATGTACATAAAAGCTTTGCACATTTGTATAAGGGTAAGAGTCAATGACCGATAGTTTTACCTTGATCCCCAGTTAAGGGTGGAGATAAACTCTTTTCATTTAATCTACATTTTCTATATGGATATTAACTAGTGAGTCTAAGGTATCAAAATTAATGAAAATAGAGTTCAAAGGGTGTAAGGTAACAGTCTTATTTAAGGTAATTATTATTATGAAAGAATGGAAATTAAATGACGTAAAAAGCATTTAGAAAATCAATCACCATAACTCAAATGAAGCTATTCTAAATGAATACATATTTATTGGTTGAACATTGAAAGCTTCTAGACTTTTAACGTGGGTTGTAATACTTGTTCACAAACTTCAGAAATTTATAAACATGGGGCAAATCATTCATTGAAGCAGTTTTGCATAAGCAGCTATGGAAACTCCTGGAACAAATTGACATGTACACTGGCTAAAGGTTAGAACATTTGTGTGTGGGTTAGGGTTTAGGCTTTAGGAGATCCCTTCGACCAACAAGAAAGGTGAACCTCCAAAGTAAAAATTATAACTATAATGGAATTCAATCAATCAAACTCGGGGTTTGTAGACTAAGCTCAAGCTTTTCTAGGGTTATGTTTTTTTTGTGGGGGGCAGGGGGCAGGGTCTAAAGTACAACTGTTTCTTGGTTGAGTGAGTGGTACTGCCAACTCTCTTGAGATACAAAATCCATGTCTAGAAACTTGGCCACAAATGTCCATAGACGGTGTACATCCTCAAAATTAGTCACAAAACCAAGTGTAGCTGTCACAACTGGAATACTCACAGGTTTATCCGCCTTGTTTGCATTCGATGGTCGAGGAGTTTCTAACCTCCTGTCAGTTTTGCCTCCCTGTATGACTGTCTTTTCTGTAAGCTGTAAGCCCTGTTATGCGATAGCCAACCAAGTCAAGAAAAATGCAAGTTTAACTGGTTGTGTAAAATTGAACACCCAACACTTGCATATTATAGAGCAGATCCACCCACACTCAGTAGGTATTACCCGTTTGGATGTGGAGACTCTTCTAGACTGTGTATAGGGTAATGGAAAAACTGTTAGTATAACATTATACATAACATAATATCATTGCTCTAGTTAAGTCATACAGAATATTTAACCAATTTCTTTGTTAGGCAATAGAATTAATAGCTTATAGATTTCTTGGGACTTCAAGCAGCATTAAAACAAAATCTGCTAAGTGATTCTCTTCTACTTTAACAATAGTGTATGAAATTGAGAATGCAAAGTGATGTGTGGAAAATCCAGAATATACCCATAAGTCTTGCAGGCCTTCGGGGTAGATGATATTACAAAGCTTTCCCAAGCCCAATGAAATATTACTCCGATCAGCTAACCGTTGCACTAAACTCGGTTGCACTAGCACGCCACTACGATCAAAAATATTGAATGTCACTGATGCACCCCGATCAAATTGTACTCCTGGACCATAAATATGGACCAATGGGGTGCCTTGGCCTTCTATTTGTGCTGGATGTTGCAGTTTTAGCAGAGAATTTATCACCCAGTTGGTTAAATATCTGCCATCAAACATCAAAGCTCAGTAAAAAGAAATCTTGATGTGAAATCAACCCTAAAAAATTGTTGTTGGGTGTGTAAGTGGCCAATGTATCCATAGACTGGCAAATTGTGTGGGTGTTTTTCAAGCACACATTTGTACAGACAAGCTCACCTGAGTCTCTGATTAGTTTTATTAAGACCCTGGGAATCAGCATGGTCAAGTCCACTACAAACCACACCATCACTATCATCCACCATTTCAGGCTCACTTTCCTCTGGTGAACCTCCTCCTCCTCCATTGTCATAGTACACTGGAGAGCCATCCATTGACATTGCATACAGCTCTGCCCACTTGTTGCTCCCCTGTTTCCCATTAATTCCACAAACACCAAAAAAATTACATGACTACCAGATAAGGCCAACCCTACATTTTTCTCTTACCAACATTATTTGAAAAAAGACCAACCCCAGATTTCTCTTACCTACATTGTATAAAAAAAAGACCAACCATTTCCATTAAGTCATCTCCGGGTTGTGAAGCTGACCATGTTTGAATCTACCTACCAAGTCATTGTTACCATCAAGCTTAACAGTCTGCTCGCACTAAGACTAGTGGGTCATATCTAGCATTTGAACCACTGAGATTATAACTAAAAATGTTCAACCTATTGGCTAGAATGGATTTGGGGTTCTTAGCTCTTAGTTGGGAGCTATGGAAAACAGTAGTGGAAACTACATACAAAATGAATCAACAGGTTGGGGTGGAGTTCAAAATTACCACCTCCCCTGAACTCCAATATTGCCACCGCCCTCCATTAGTACCATCATAAATCTCTTGCTCATTAACACCCAGCCCTGCTTGTGCTTCGAAATTCTCTTGCACAGATGAGAGTATTTGTCTATGTCTAGAAAATCTACCTGCTTCCCGCCCCTCCATCAAAAAATGTTCCTGATCCCCCTTGCAGATTACTCTAGAACCTACTAAATCTGCTGATTCCAGTCTAATATCTTCTTCACCTCCAGTTCCAATCTTGTCCACTTGAGGAATCATCTCAGAATGGTTGGAGATTCTATGGTTAATGTTACTTCCCTCCCAAAGCCCTTCATGGTTCTCAGACAGGTTGACAAGCTGTGGGCTCCAGCTTCCAGCATTGCCATTTCTGGCTGCAAGTCAAACATCATGAATGTCAGCAGCCATACAACTTTATTACTTGGGAGTAGAAAGAAGAGAGCTTGATAAGCAAGAAGTAATCTCAAAGCAGGAAGCCGCAATCTCAAGAGGTGGTTCACAGATTTCATACAGATAGCCTCCGCCTCCTCATCTAGTGTATCCTCCTGTATTTCCTGTTGTGTATAAAAGGAGGTAACATTGCTACCATTAACCAAATCTTCTCCAATTTGACTTGGAGATGGATATTCCTGGAAGCCTTGATGAGGTATAAAATCCTCCTTGTCCAACTTAAAATGCCCCTCCTGCTCCAGATCCTCATCGCCCCTGTTATCACTTCCATCAATGATCAGAGATGAGTTCCTTGGCTCTGACAAATGGTGCTCCTCAAATGCCTCATCAACCTGAAGAACCACTGCTCTTCTTGGGCTGTGTAAACCTCGTCCAGACAGGCCAAACTCTGTTGCAGCTGCCTCTTCCTCCTCCCTTAGTCCCCTACCTTCACTCACTTCAACTTCTGTTCGTCCCCCTGTGAAACCCCAATGCATGACCACTGATGTCATCATTAGTCATGCAAGCTTGTGTTCTAAGGGACAGATGCTGCACTGTAAGGAAACTCTGTCCAATACTTTAAAACAAAGTGGAGAAAAGAAATTGATAAACAAGACATAACCCTAACACATTACATGTTGACACAATCTCCTCATTTTGATTCATAGAAAGGGTTTGAAGCAAGTCACGAGGAGCAGGGTTTTCATACCATTTTCAACATCATTGTCACAAGGTAAAGAAGTCTCAAGGTTGACAGTCCTTCCAGGAACATTCTCCATATCCCAATGACCCCTTGGAAGACTGTCACCACAATCTTCTTGGTCCATAACCTCCCCTTCTCCAATATCAGATTTGGCACTCATTACAATCTCATCATCACGTGAACCACCAATGGAGCCTATTTCAGAGTTGCGTCCTGAGTTCACAGATCCACCAGTAGACATTCTGTCCACAGATGATCCATGTCTTGTCGAAAAGTGGCTAACAGGATCTGAATAGGAGCTGACTGAGTCAGCATTATTCCCAGGACTTGACCAATCCTCAGCATCCAAAAACTCTTCTATTTCATCAGCTTGCATATCTTCTGGAACAAATGAGTCCTCATTCTCGCTGTCAGCATCCCCATCCTCATGTTGTACTTCAATCTTACCCTCACTTAAGGCAGGTGAAAAGGAGTTTGAAGCTCCCAGTGGGACAATGCGGACCATCCCTACTCCCCTCGCCCTGGATGAGGTCTGAAGGCTCTGAATCACTGAGTTCTTGATAAAAAGACACCCAAATCCTGTTGGATCTGCACCAAACACCTAATAGCCAACTCACAACATGAGGCACAAAGACAAGGGATTCAACAAAGAGAAGCTCAAAACCAAAAGACTTGGTGCTCAATCAAGTTACAGTTTGATGCTTGTACAACACAGAATTTAGAGCTTTGAATGCCCTGCTTCTCAAAAATTCAGCTGTGTGAGCAATGTACCATACCTTGTAGAAAGATGTCACAATAAACTCAGGTTGGAAAAGAGAGAGTCCGAGAGAGTCCATATCTTTAGGGCCAAGAGCAGATGCATCAAGTAACACATGCCACTCATTTGCTTGAGCTTGAGACATCCATTGGTAGGAATACTTGGCACCAGTGAATCGAGATTGAACAGGAAATACAAATAAGCCCTTTGCTTGCTGCTCCTTCTTCTTTTTCTTTTTCTCTTGTAACTTATACTTGAGGTCCGATGCCACAACCCGTAATGATGGCCACTTGAATGAACCAGTCATGATCTTTGCACCTTTGTCTCTTGCTGTTTCCACCATCCAATTCACTGCTTCACTTTCGTAATCATAGAGGGTGAGAAGCCGATTGTTAGTACGAAATGGATATGATTCTGCAAGAAGCTTGTATGCAGAGCCTCCGCTGGAAGTAAACACCATACTGTACTCTGCCTCATTGACATTCATGTACCTCATGATTCGCTTCTGCATGTAGAACTGTATGCTTCCATCATCAGCACATCCATACAATGCTTGTGTTGGAAGATTTGCAGAAATGTAAGCCAAACCGAATGACGAGGATGCATGCTCCATGACCTAATTTGCCATAGAAACAAAAAACTTGTGTAAGATTTCTCTAATGCAATATTCAATCCAGCATATCACTGCATTGAACAAAAGAGCAAAACAAAAAACCGTGTGGACTTCTAGCATATGTATCTTCTGTTCTAGAGATGTGAAGGAAGATTGAATCCAGAGAACTTGCACTTCCAAGAGAGAATGTACAGTTTGCAGGATGTTGAGTTGCATCTTGATGTTGTGAGAGAGATCAGAATTCTAGCGATGTGAAGAAACATTGAATCCAGAGAACTTGCACTTACAAGAGAGAAAATGCAGTTTGCAGGATGTTGGGTTGCATTTGGATCTCGTCAGAGAGATTGGCATTCTAGAGATGTGCAGAAAGGTTGAATCCAGAGAACTTGCACTTGCAAGAGAGAAAATGCAGTTTGCAGGATGTTGGGTTGCATTTGGATCTTGTCAGAGAGATTGGAATTCTAGAGATGTGCAGAAAGGTTGAATCCAGAGAACTTGCACTTGCAAGAGAGAAGATTCAGTTTGCTGGATGTTGGGTTGCATGAGAGATTGGAATTCTAGAGATGTGAAGAAAGATTGAATCCAGAGTTGCACTTGCAAGAGAGAAGATGCAATTTGCTGGATGTTGTGTTGCAGGTTTTGATGTTGTGTGTGTGTGTGTGTGTGTGAGAGAGAGAGAGAGAGAGAGAAACACAGACCTGTTGCCAGTGAGAGAAGAGTCCAAACCCATAGTAGTCCATACAAACATGGCCATTTTCTCCAAGATGAGCATACTCTCTTTCTCGCAGATAATCCACAGCAACAGTTTCTTGGTACCTGGGATACACTTGCATGAAACTGGAGAAGGCCACCTCTAAGGACGGCAGACTCTCTGGAGTACAAAAGCTGTGCTCTGTCCCTGTTCCTAGAGCTGTGCGCTTGAGGAAGTCCTTTCTGACACCGGCTCTTCCACTAGTGCTACTAGAATTGGCCGACTTCCTCGAGGTTGCAGCAGCGTGCAGTCGAGAACTAGCAGGGGACGATGCTGCTGCTTCTTCATCATCGGATACGGGACTGGCTTCCACAAGCGGCTGCTGCTTTGCAGGAGAGCGTTGTCGTCTTCTCGACTTTGCATAGTTTTGTAAAGGGTTAGAGAATGCCGCCGATGACAAGCTGGTGGTCTTCTTCTTTCCGATGCTGCGCTGCTGCTGGTGCGCATTCTCGTCTACTGTTGAACCTCGACATATTTTGAAAAACATTAGACCGTTCCCGAGGGTTTGCACAAAGAGAAAGCCTTCTTCTTCTTCTTCTTTCCGGGATCTTTCTGTGTCGCCCCCATACCAAGCCTGACTGCATCCTTTAAATCATGATTCTCTGCAGTACCTCCTCCTCCGCCTCCTTCTTCCCACACCTTGTCGCAAGGTTTTTCATTGCAGACTAGAGCAAGTCTTCCGCACTAAGAAAGCTAGTCAACCGCTCAAGCCATTCAAGAGCAACAAAAAAAGCTCCAAAAACTAACCAGTGCTCTACTACAACATGAAGTCTGCCTGCACACAATTGAAGATCTCTGTTTAACACCTAAAGCCCTTGCACAAAAACAGTGCCAGAGGACTCGGGAAAACCAGAAAGAAGCAGAAGCTACATCGCTGCGTATTCTACAGACAAACGAAAGCTCGACTGCAGGCTAGGCCTATTATTTTCCTTCTCTTACGAAACCATCAGGAACCTCTTCTCTCCAGACTAGGAGATAACGCAATTGAAAATACCATGGCATATACACAGAAAACTATATAACATTCTTCAATGGCGATGAACCTGAATCTCTTCTTCTCCTTCTTCTTCTGCTGCTGCTGGAGTGTTTTGCAAAAACTGATTGACGAAACCAAACAGCAAGAGTGCTAACAAAGTTTCAGAAAACAACACAAGACTTCCGATGGTTATGAACTTGGATTTCTTCTTCTTCTTCTACTTCTGCTTCTGCTTCTGCTTGTTCTGGAGTGTTTTGCAAAAACTGATTGACAAAACCAAACATGAAGAGCAGTGCTTACAAAGTTTCAGAAAACAAGAGAAGATTTGCAATGGTGACGAACTTGAAACTCTCCTTCTTCTCCTCCTTCTTCTGGAGTGTTTTGCAAAACGGATTGAGAAGACCAAACAACAAGAGTGCTTCCAAAGTTTCAGTAAAAAAACAGAAGATTTCCAAGGGTGATGAACTTGAATCTCTTCTTCTTCTTCTTATTCTTCTTCTTGTGGAATGTTTTGCAAAAACTGATTGTGACAAAACCAAGCAGCAAAAGTAGTAGTGCTAACAAAGCTTCATCAAAGAGGAGAAGCTGCTGCTCAGAAGGTACACTCTTTGTTGGTAAACTGTCCACAACAACGCCATCACTCAAGGGAGCTTCTTCAAAACTCACAAGTACGAAAACAACACTGAAACCCCCAAAACCGCCGGACTTGGGGCAAATACCACAACACCCAATTTCCGAGGTTTTGTTTCTTCGTCCCCAAACAAACCCCTCAAAAAGAAGGAAGGGAAAAAAAATAAAAAATAAAAAACCCCAAAAAAACCAAACAAACCCACCAAAATTGAGTGAAACCCCCAAATTTGACTCTTTTTTTTCTCAGAAACTTTTATTTTCAGTCACATTAGGGGTATTGTGTTTGTTCTCCTGCAACTTCCCCAAAAAAATAAGGAAAAAAAAAACAAAAAAAAAACAAAGAAGAACCATCAAACAAGAGCAAGGTAAAAGCGAAATTTCCTGATACTTTTGAAAGGCTGTTCATGAGTGAGATTTTTGGAGGTGATTTCGTAAATTTTTTAGACCTTGGTGCACGAAACATTGAATTTTTTAAAAATCATTCGAAAAGAGAAATTAGTTGAGTAATGAGGGAGTTTACACTTGGGCCAATGGGCACACAGGTCACACAAGTAATTTAATTAGGATGTACCTATATTACCCATCCACCAATTTCTGGGCTCTTTCTTATCCAATCCCCTTGGGCCCCCCTAAAACCCAAAAGGGCCCAAAAACACACTTTATGAGTTAGCTATTGAGTCTAAGGGCCACTTTAGATGAGGGTCCAAGGTCGTCCATGGTCCAATGAAATAGAGCAATCCTACCAGGTGATAGCCATAAATTGGACCCATGGCATTTTACATGATGGTCCAATATCAAAAAGTAGCAAATTGAGGCTAAACCTACACGGCACCATTTTGGAGGGAAAATCAATCAGTTTAAACCCAAAAAAAAACACACACACACACACAAAAAAAGAGCTCATGATTTGAAGAACCAAGAGCCAAGCTAGGGTGTCTCAAGGATTCAATTTTGCTTCAAATGAGTCCAAATTGGTTCCTAAGAATTTGGACCCTGGACCCCATCGAAAGTGGGCCTAAAAAGAATGTGTAGGTAATGAGTTTTGTGTGTTTGATAATAATACAAAACATCTCTTCAAAAGAGACAAGAGATTGAATCAGTAAACTAAGAATGAGTTGTGTAAGTGATGCTCCCATTGAGAGAGAGAGAGCGATTAAGTGAAGCATGTAACATGTATTCTGCAATGGAGTTTTTTCCATTTGTGCCAAAAACAAAAATTATTATTATTATTTAACTATTTATATTTTTATAAATCAAATGATTTTTTAAATGTATGTTAATTGATTAATTTATTTATATTTAAAATTTTTAAAAAGGTTATGTAATAATGGACTTATTTGGGCTTTGGTGTGGAGAAGAAGAGTGTTGTGGCTCCAAACTGACAAATGGGTGTTTCAAAAAAACGCGTCAGATGCACCAATTGCACGTGTTGTGTTGTTTTGTCATATACCCTTTGGAAGTTTGGCCTCTGGAGCATGTCCATGGTGGTATCTCATCAGACCAAGTTTTTTTTTCCTTTTTAATTTTCCCAAGTTTTGTGAGGTAGGTGGGTTGGCGACCATCCATAAATAAGACTTAGCCAAATTTGGCTACCTTTCATAGAGGACATTAGAAAAAAAAAAAAAAGGATTCCTGCTATATATATTTTTGCCACCTGCTGGAAACTATTGTCTAAATATGGAAATTTCTTTTTTTTTTTTTCCTCTCAAAATATTATGATAACTTTGGCCCATTTTTTTTTCCAAAAAAAATCTTTTGTGAGATTCACATTGCTTTTCTAATTTGTCACCCAAGTGATGAAATTTCGCTCCAAAAAAAGTTGGTGCCAATCTGGGGTTTTAATTCAATTTTTTGAAATATAAAATTGGGCGACTTTTTCCCGGAAAAAGTGCTAAAAAAATCAGAATTCACACTAGAAAAACACATTTATTCAATTTTTTTGCATTTTTTGGTCCAAAAATGAAAAAAAAGTGTTCCCAAAAAAAACCACTGGTGTCAAACCTGCATTTAGGAGGTTTATAGTTTCTATGTAGGCGAAATGAACTTGAGAAAATATGAAAAAAAAAAGAAAAAAAAAAAGACTTAGATACCGCATGTGAAAAGTTGATTATAATTTAGCATTGTGTCATAAGCATTGTGGGCTCTCGCACTCCCCCACCCACCTACCTACCTACCCTTCTTTTCTACTTTGTTTTAGTAAACGTCTTAAAGAGTAATAGGTAGTGGCTCTCTATCTTAAGTATTAATTAATTAGGAAGTAATCTCAACACATATTTTGCACTATTTTATTTTTTTGGGGGATGCCTAATAGCCTATTAAATTTATTTATAATTTTTAAAAATAGCCACATTAGGTCTATTTTTTGAAAAATCAACCCAAAACTAAACCAGAAAAATGATCAAGAAACCACCTGTTTCTCCATCAAAATTATATAAGAAACCATTTAGGCATATCAGAGGGTAGTCCTATTGTCACTCACACACATTTTATAATTTATTAAAAAAAACCCCTATAATTGGCTAGTTAGTTCCCCACAACCAAGATAAAACCAACTCTTTGTAAAGGATTGGTTTCAAAGAAAAATTGAGGAAAAAGTTGCAAGTTTTTTTTTCCAAAACACATAATTCAATAATTAATCAAGGATGAGAGACTAAATGAAAATTGCATTGAGCTTCTATTAACAATCCATCCTCCAAATTCACCATTTGTATATTGATTGACTCTAGGTCCCATATAAATGTCAAACACATGGAGGCCAATCTCACTCTTCAAGTGGATATCTATCTCTATATATATGTGTGTGTGTATTAAAAGCCTAAGTAATTAGGAGTCAGGACTCATGGCCACAATTCAAGGGGTTTTGGGTTCAACTCACACTAGGTTCATACTAGCTTGACCTAGTGTGAGTTGGTTCCATCATGGGTTTGTGTAGGTTTGAGATTTAGGTGTTAGGTTTTAACTCAAAGTACAATAAGGATCATAGGGTTGACACATGAGATGAAAATTCTCTTGCTACTTGGGGTCAAAGCTTGGAGATGGTTTGTTGATTGTGGTGCCCACATAATCTATCAACCTATTAAGGATGGTAGCTTGTTTTCTTTTGTTTGTCATTTTGAGATCTCCCAAATCATGGTCCCCCCCTTCCCCTCCCCTCCCTCTCACATTCTTTGGTACTATTGGAAATCCTTTGATGAGTAGGTGTGTACCAAGCGAGGTGTTTTGATAAGGTGTAAACTAATATTTCAAGAGTTATTTGAATATTGAATAATTTGGTCATTGAGAATTGAATAAAATCAAAATTAAATTTTTTAAAAAGAACTTGGGGCACGATTTTGATCCTCCTAGGAAGAAGACCATGATGAATGGGATTTTTGGACATGATTTTGTCGTTTTTAGACCTAAGGTGAAGGAGATATTGAATTTTGAATAATTTCAGTAACAAGAAGTTCATTTTAAAATTTTAAAATATTTTTTTCAAAGTTGAGCTCTATCGTTAGGGTCAAGTTCACACTTGGGCCAACAGCACGATTCATATATTATTATGTTCTTAGAAAAGCAATCACAACACCAATCCAATAAGCTTTTGGATGTTATTCATCATCAAATTAATGTTTGATAAGAAAAAATAAATTATTAGTGTTCAATGCTTTAAGTTATATTATTCATTGCTAGGAGGGAAAAGAGTTAAGTGATCAATAATGTTTTTTCTTTGTGTAAAATATCATGGTTTAATATTTTCTTGTTGGGGATGGGGGATTTTTTTCAGCACATTGTCTCATACATGAACAACGTTCGAACATGCATACCATCTTGTCCCAAAGCTTAAGGCATGTCCCACCACTCCAATATGGAATGTGTTGGCTTTGGCCATTGTCTTTTAACCAAACTTGATCAAGTCTCAACTACTTACAACTGTTTTTGAAATGAAAAGCCATGTGGTATCTCCATTTGTGCATGCAAAAATTCAAAGACATGAATTGCTTTCATACATGTGATTGTTTACATAATATTAGTGTGACCAATGACATTGGTCTAGGAGTGATTTTATTTTTTTTAGTTTTGATTTTGTTAAATTTCTTATTGAATATCCAAGGACAAATATTACTCAAAATTCAAAAGCTCTCATACCTTAGGTCTAAAATTTAGAAAATTATCTCCATAAAATCCTACTCATTCATTGAAGGTTTTTTTAAATAATGCCAAGAACATTCACCAATATTCTTAAAAGTTTTAGTTATGACTTCTTCTTTTTTTTGTCAATAAAAAACTTCAAAATTCACTAACTCCTACAGCATAGGTCTAAACATTAGGAAACCACCTCATTGCACTCACACTCATCAAGGGCTTTTCAATAATATCAAGAGTGCAATATTGAGGGGATGTGGTTTGGGAGATCACAATGTGACAAACAAACAATCTTCTTTAATACATATGAGTGCAATTTTTGGATCTCTGCATGTCAAGTTGTTTTAGAAAGTTTCAACATTCTTATTTTAAGGACGTAGATGAACACACTTGAATCTAGTATTATATGATCACATCAATATTCACCATGTTTGAGATTTGTGGAAATTGTATTTGTAAGGTTTCAAATTTTTCAAGTCTTAAAAATTGGTATATTTTCTTTGCATATGATTTAATTTTTGAATTTTATTATGTATCCATAATTAAATTTTCCTGTTTCTCAATCAAAATTACATAAGGAACCACTCAGGTGTATTAGAGGGTAATCCTATTGTCATTCACACACATTTTATAATATATTTTTAAAAACCCTTGTAATTGGATGGCTAGTTTTCATAACCAACTTTATTATTTTATTGTTGATAAAATGCTTGTTGAAATATATAAACATAATGAACAATGATTTTAATTTATTAATTGTACGATTATGATGATGATTATTTTATTATAATTTTTATGACACAAATGTAAAATTTTATCATTCAAAAAGACTTAAAATTTATATCATTTTTTAAAATATCATTTTTAAAAAATAATTATGTTTATGTTGATACTATGATAATAAAATATAATTTTAATATGTGTTTAAATAAATTTTAAATGACATTTGATCTAAATTATATTACATACCAGTTCTCATTATTTTTACATAAAATTTTTTTCCCATAAAATTTGTGATGAAGATAAAGTCAACTCTTTGTAAAGAATTGATTTCAAAGAAAAATTGAGGAAAAAGTTGCAAGTTTTGTTCCAAAACACATAATTTAACAATCAATCAATGTCAAGAGACTAAATGAAAATTGCTTGAGCACCTATTAACAATCCCTCCACCAAATTCACATTTGTATATTGACTAACTTTAAGTCCCATAAATGTCAAACACATGTAGGTCAATCTCACTCTTCAAGTGCATATCTATCTCTATATATGTGTATTAAAAGCCTAAGTAATTAGGAGTCATGACTCATGGCCACATTTCAAGGGGTTTTGGGTTCAACTCACACTAGGTTCATACTAGGTGACCTAGTGTGAGTTGGTTCCATCATGGGTTTGTGTAGGTTTGAGTTTTAGGTGTTAAGTATTAACTCAAAGTACACTAAGGATCATAGGGTTGACACATGAGTTGAAAATTCTCTTGCTACTTGGGGTCAAAGCTTGGAGATGGTTTGTTGATTGTGGTGCCCACATAATCTATGAACCTATTAAGGATGGTAGCTTGTTTCTTTTGTTTGTCATGTTGAGATCTCCCAAATAATGCTCCCCCCTCTCCCCTCCCTCTCTCTCACATTCTTTGTACTATTGGAAATCCTTTGATGAGTAGGTGTGTACCAAGCGAGGTGCTTTGATAATGTGTAAACTAATATTTCAAGAGTTATTTGAATATTGAATAATTTGATCATTGACAATTGAATGAAATCAAAACTAAAACATTTAAAGAACTTTGGGAACGATTTTGATCCTCCTAGGAAGACCTTGATGATTGGGATTTTTAGACATGATTTTGTAGTTTTTAGACCTAAGGTTTGGGAAATATTGAATTTTGAATAATTTCAATAATAAAAAATTAATTTAGATTTTTTAGATTTTTTTTTCAAATTGAGCTCTATCATTAGGGTCTATGTTCGCACTTGGATTAATTACATAATCATGTTCACACTTGAGCCAACTACACGATTCATATTATTATGTTCTTAGAAAAACAATGACACCAATCCAATAAGCTTTTGCATATTATTCAATATGAAATTCATGTTTGATAAGAAAAAATAAATTATTATTTGTTAAATGCTTTAATTTGTATAATTCATGACATCAATTACATTAAATACAAGTTTTCACATAGATTTGGAAAGGTTTGTAAAAGATTGAACACGTATTATTCAAATATTAAAAAAATAATATTTTTTAAAGTAGCAACCATGTCCATTTAAATCATTTAAAAAAATAATATTTTTTAAAGTAGCAACCATGTCCATTTAAATCATTTAAAAAAATCTTGTATGGACTTGTAGGGAATGTAAAAACTACCAAAAATGAGCCACTTCATTATGCATCTACACAATTGTGTTTAAAGATGTTTAACCATGTTGAACCATAGTAATTGTGTTTAGTTTTTTTTCTATTATTTAAACCATTTTTAGCCAAAGAAATTGTGTTTAGCCATGTTTAGTTAAAATTATGTTTTAAAATGTTTAGCCCTATCTAACTTAAATAATTATGTTTGGCCATGTTCAGCTTAAATAATTGTGTTTAATTTAATTTATATATTAATTTGGCCATGTTCAGCTTAAATAATTGTGTTTAATTTAATTTATATATTAATTTAGCCATGTTTAGCCTAGATGATTATTTTTAACCAAAATCATTCAATTGGGTTAAAGCAAGAAAAAATAGCCAAGTACTGTGTGGATAATCATTAAAATTGGTTTTTTGAAAATTTGAAAAATCACCATGGGAACCTTATATATCAAAAAGATTTTTTTTTTTTTTTTTTTTAAATTACACTTTCAAAGTTGCAACTATAAAATTTTCATGAAAATTCACTATGTTTCAAGAGTCTTTTTATATGTTAAAGCATTCAAGAAAAACATGTGAACATGTGGTTTTTTTGTATCAAAATTTTTTTTCCCTCATCAAATGTTCACCAAATCATTTCAAATTTTTTGTGAACTTTAATATTCCACAAAAAAGGATCAATGTGTTCAAGACATTCAAAAAATTAAAATACAGACACCTTTTTAGATTTTAATACTTGAATGTCCTTTAACATTATTATAGTTTTGAATTTGTAATCATGGTTCAAAGTAAAATTATAAATTTGACTATAATGTAAAGCTTGGTGCAAAAAAAATTGAGTTTTTATCATGTTACATGTCATATTTGGTTTCAAATTTGATATTTAGTTTTAAAAACTATGTGAAAAATGTAATATAAACTAATAAAAACTATCATGTGGAAAATGTAATTCTTGGAAAGGACTTTAACCTTGACGTGACTAGTTCCATTTTTCATGCTTTCACCCTAAAATAGTTGTGTTTAACCATGTTTAGGTTTAATTTATGTCTAGCTTACATTAGCTTAGTTTAGTCTAGGTCTACCCTATATAAACTTAAATATAACTTAGCTTAGTTTAGGTTTAACCTAACTAGATTTAACCTAATTTAATCTAAGTCTTCCTTAAAGCTTAAATTGTCCTTGTTAGGTTAGACCAAGTTAATTTATTTTTAGCGAAAATTTAAGTTCACCTAGGCAAGATTAATAAGTAGTAGGTAGGTATATCTATGTCAACCTAGGGTGGCCTAATTTAATTTGAGGCTAAAAGATTTGGTTTTTATAATTTATGTTTAATAAACTTAATATAAAAAAATGTGGTAGTGCAATGGATGAAGACTTGAAACCCAAAGCAAACATGAGGGGTTCAAGTATTTGTTCTTGCAACTTATAATACCTAGGCAACTCAAACTAGGTCAAGTAACCTAGTCTAAGCTATCTAGGCTAGGAGGCCAAATTTTGTTTTTAGATAGCCTAGCTACCTAAGTTAAGCTAGGTTGATTTTTGGTTAGACTAGTTATTTAGGCTATCTAGACTATGTTAGGTTGATTTTTGTTCATGTGTGATGGACTCACAATTACATTTGTGTTTATAAAATTTTGACACATGTCATTATCTATCAAGGTGACTTTTGTAGCTTTTGGTTAAATAAAATGACTAGGTTGACATGGCATGCACTTTACACATCAAACCAAGGTCAATGATGACATGGAATTTCAACATTATAAGAAAATAAAAAATCCTAGTTGATAAGACAACTAGGCTTTGCAATTATATGTCCTTTGCAACTAAATGGGTGAAACAACACGTAACAACTCAATAATCATTAATTGCAACTGTCATTTTTAATTGATACATTGTGATAAAAATAAGTTGCAAAACCCAAAATGTGTTTATACATAAATAATAGTTTGTAAAATAAAGTCATTATTTCAACATGACAATTAGTTGTATAGTCATAATTTATAATCATATAATTGTTTATAGTCATATTTATAGTCCTAATAATGATTATAATTTTTTAAATGATAGCAATTGAAGTCCAAATATGATTACATGACTATAATTGGATAGTAATCACAAGTCGTTCTAATTATGAAAACCATGTTTTGGCGTAATGCTAATGATGTTGGTGCACAAATTGATTCAACATGGATGGATTAAAATGACATATCATGTGTTGATGTGCCTCATTAATAACTATTTTTCAACTTTGGAATATGGTAATGTTGCAAAACTTGTTGACCAACATGGAAGAATAATGATGTTGAATGCATTTCAAATACTTATAGATTTGAAGAGATTGAAAAAGATTATATTATTAACACAAGATTTTGGTTGCATTTAAGTATTACAAAAGTTTATTCAAGCAATTGATTAGAGGTAGATAATTTATTTATTCAAAACAACATCCCATTGGTGTTTTTTTTAATGTTTTGCCATGTTATCAATTGCAATAATGTAGGAAAGAATTGGGATTTGATCTCAAGATAATGTCTTTAGTAGTAATTGGCATCACAATATTTTTTTAATTCACCATTCAAGGTAATTATAAACAACAATGTGCCTAAATGTACATCACAAACTCATTATTGTAATACTGTAATGTATTAACATAGTCCCCCACATTATTTAAATTGCAATATTTTTTAAATATTCAGTTTTATTCAAAGTAAACCATTATTCCTATAAATCCAAATTGAATCACAATCAAGTTGTTTGTATAGACCAAATGAAATACTTTTTAAAAATGGGATATTTAATGCGACAATCCATATAAATTAAATTGACAAATGGATTCATAACTTTATTTGTTATAAGTTGTTTGTTTATATTTCCTGCTTCAAAATTCATGTGGATGATTGCCTACTTTAAATTATGATTTTTAGTGTCATTGAAAAAAAAACCAAAAATGATATGGACTTTTAAATGGCCCATAATTACCCAATTTTAGAAGTCCTTTCGAAAAATAAAATCTAACAACTTTCATAACATTTTCTCATTAGGTTTTATATTATGTAAATTAACTTTAGATATCTTGTTTTGTTTGAAAAGAATAAACTTAAATTCCTCAAATGCGATGTAAGAAAGTTATTTCAATGGGACAATTTTTCTATTGTTAAAATTTTTGGTCAAAATTAACTCCTCTCATAGAAAAAATGAGCCATTGTAACTTTTAAATACCTTTCAATTGCTTGCAACTAATATTACTTTTAGCAAGAAATTTGTCTAACTTGACCTTTATTTTTAAAATGAATTGCATTCATAGTGATATGTTGTTAAAAATTTATAAAAACAAACATACAACATAAAAGATAAAAAATGTATAAAATGCTCTTAAAACACAAATCTTCCTCAAACCATCTTTAAAAAATTCAAACCTTTGGATGTTTACCAAATGGTGATGGAAAATAACCATCTAAACAAACTCTTGAAAGAATATGAATGATTTCTCTTCTATTCCATGAATTAAAAAATATAAAAATAGAATATTTACACTCTTTAGGTATTAATTACTAGTAATATACTAGTTATTTAACATTAACATTAATATGATCAATAGTTAATTTAAACCAATTAAATATTATTATTAAATTTAAATAAAAACTAAATAATGATTAATTACTATTAACCAATGCCCATAAATATTAAAGGTAAAACAATAATTAATTGTGGAAATATTGGTTAACAAATTTTCACTAAACATTTTTTTTTGGTTTATGAAAATTGATTTCATTTCAATTTCAACTTAATGGGCTCATCTCATACTCATTTTGAAACGCTTGGAGCTACCACATTATCTTTCTTTATGGCAATTAAAGAGCACGCCTTGGGTTTGAACTTTGTTACAAAATTAAAAATTGACAAGTTTTTTTTTACCCTATTTATATTATTTGACATACCTAGGGGTGTGTCATACCCCTCGGGTTTATAATTTGTTGCCAAAAAAAAAATTAACAAGGTTTTTTACCATCCATAGTACCATTTGACAAACTTATGGGTGCATTAAGTAGTTTACAAAATTAAATTTTATATTGGATAAATGTCATTTACAAGTAAATAATACCGCAAGTTATAAGTAAATATATTCATTGTGAATTCCAGGTCAATTGTTTTAGCAACCATCACATTTGCCATTTAGAAGGTGACAATCGATTGATGTAAACTTTCTTAGGGAACCTCATTTTTCATTATTCATATTTTTTAAAACATTTGTTTGGTTTGGTTGCTTCAAATAAATAGATTCAAAGCCACCACGAGCTACTTTTGAAAATCTCTTCTCTAAAATCTTTTCATGGATTTTAAGGTTATTTTTTCATTTGGTCTACAATATTTGTATTTTAGATTAAAAATAACACCATGTGTAAACATGTCCAAAATAATAATACATTTTTGAATTAAAGGGTCAAACTTGTAATTAAGAGCCAAAAGGATTACTTTGAAAAAAGATAACAAGTTTTTTTCCCAAAAATAACTTTTACATGCAAATGAATTTGAAAATGAATTTTTTTGTAACTTGTTTTTTAAAATATTTCAATTGTCCCCAATGTATCACATTTTTTGCTTAATCATTATTGAATAAATATGAAAATTTAAAAGTGTGCAAATTCTTTACATATTCAATGTTTCATCTTGAAAAATGATCAAAATTTGAAGTCATCACCAAAAATTAAATTTTCACATTCTTTAGTTTCATTATACTCTAAGCCATAACTTTTCTTAATAAATCATGTACATTATAACCCATTTATATGTGGTGAAGGACTTTCGAACCTCTTAAATTTTGAAACAAGTTTGAAACATTTTTGAATTTTTAAAGTTTTAAATTTTCATATTTTATAATTATGAGTGATTTTTGAGTGTGCTTAATATGTTCTTATCATCTATATTTTTTTCAATGAAAATTTTCTTATTATATGAATCCTTTTGATAGTCTTTTGCAAAATTGATTCCATTTAATACAATAGGTGTACATTTTCAAATGTCATAAATTAAAACCAAAACTTAAAATTGGATCAAATCAATTTTTACTTTAAGTTCCTTGACATTCATATGAAGGAAAAATGACTAACTTGTCATGATTACTATGGTTTTGAATGGTAATACAAAATAAATGTTTGATTTTGACTGATTATGTCTAACATCTGATGCCCTTTTTGATTCCTAGTTATAGGTTTTGACCCTAAAGGCAAACCCATAATTTCAAGAACATTTTTTAAAAAATAATTTAGGTAATGATCAATTGCACACACTTCATAATTCAAAGAAACAACAATTGCCCATCTAATATCAACATTGGAACAAGTTGTCATTGTAAATGGGTGCAAATGCAAAGTGTGGAAAGTGATACCTTTTGTATATCAATTGACATTCGAAGACTGCTAGCTAGATTTGCCATGAGTCCACCTTGTAGGTTCTTCCATAACATACCATAAATTGTTTGACCAAAAGATTCACTATAATTTCTTCACATTCATTGTGTTCAACCAAAAGATTCATTATGATTCTTCACCTTCATCCTTTTCAATTTGAATTGGTGGTTGTGCATTGAACTCATGGTTCATTTATTTCCAAAAATCCATTTGATTCAGGTGCCCACAAATTTTGAAAGTGAATAGGATGTGGACATATTAAAGGTTGCACATAGGAAGTTGTACACAACAAATGAAATTTTTGTGGAAGTTACATTAAAGTCTAACCCTACTAAAGGTTGCATGCACAATTCCATTCTACCACAATGGAAGTAGATGTCACATGTACCACTTTCAAGCAATTTATTAAAGAGCTTTTGAGTTATGTGAACAAATGATGCATATTTTATACCTTTTTAGGTTAGCATTGCACAACACATGTTGCTTCCACCAAGTTCATGTATGCAAATCATGTTTCTATTTTAGACTTGTTGAGGTCATTGTGATTGAAGCACTAAAGGTCCATAAATGCCACATGGGTGCATGTGAGAAATTTTATGCACCAATTTTAATTCAATTTTGCATGTGTGTATAAAGGTCTCAATGTGCATGTTAAGGCTAGTAAACATTTCACCCAAGAAAAGGTTATATTTTGCCTTACAAAGTCCTTTACGTTTGTGCAACATTTGAAGTCGTGAAAGTTTAAGAACTAATGTCACATTCATTCTCCTTGAAAGTTATAAAACTTGGCAATATGGTTGTTTTTACTACTACGAATCATCAGTTGTTGGGTCTTGGAATTCCTTCAATGTATGGGATGATGAACATGAATGAACAATGCACATTATGGATGACATTGTTTCTAGCATAACACACATGCACATAATTGACGCACTCCCAACTCCTTAAAGGACTCAAATGTGAGCCCAAGTAGAAAACAGCGAAAGAAGGAGGAATCAGAACACGTTCCCTAGCTCACAACACTTTGAGGGGTAGAGGGGCGTGTTGGAGCTCCAGGATGGGACTAGGAAGAGTTAACAAGCTTCACTCACTCACACGGGCCTGCACACAACCCACACAAAGTGGTTAGTGCATAGTTGGAACACCCTTGGTGCTAGGACGAACCACATGCAACACGGACACACAAGACTCACCACGGCCCGGACTTGGGGGTAGCCACCACCTTCCCCCTAATAGTATACTTTGTGGCTAGCCACGGGGCGGCTCGTTGCGGGCAATGGTTCTATTCGCGATGAGCTCCCCGTTTCCTGAGAGTGCATTAGAGAGCCCCCCCCCCCCTCCATAGCTCCTTTTTTCAAATTTTTTGTGTTTTTATGTGTGTTTCTTAGTGGCGATGATGGATCTCGGCTTCAATTCAAAAGGGCAAAAAGATCCCAAATTGAACAAGTACCGACAAGTTGTTGACCGAGTTTGGGGAGCCGGACATCGAAATTGTCAGGAAATCGACAAGCGCGGAAGCGGCAAGCCGATTCTCAACGGTCACAACGGCGATGACGATGAAGACATCTTCGTCTCCCCAGCTCCAGGTAGCGGCGGTATTCCTTCAACAAAGGACCTCCTTGCCCGACCGGTGCAAGATCCCAATTCGAAATTCCACGAGACGAATGCCTCCCTTCCGGGAAGCACTCACCTCTAGGACAAAAACTCGGCTGATCAAGTTCCGGCGCACTCAGTCACTCCAAAGGAACAGACGAAGTTCTTGAAGGGAAGAGGAGAAGCTCGGAAAAACTAATCACGCAACGATGGCCGAACGAGCGAGCCCCCTTTTCAACGCTCACTCTCGTCGGAAGTCCCGAAGGAGGAGCAGGCACAATGCAAAAAGCGCCGAGCAAAGCCGAAAAGAACGGGAGAAGCTCCAGAAAGCCAGCCGCTCAGCGATGGCAAAACGAGCGACTCCAGCTCTCAACGACTACTTTTGTCAGAAGCTCCATACGAGGACATGGCACAAGTTGACAAGAGTACGACTGAGCGCTCTGAACGCAATCATCTCACCCAGGTACCTCTAAACTCTTCCCCTTTCCTTTGAGGCTTAGTTTCTTTCTCTGATGCCGCCAAGAGGAAAGCCGGACATATAATACCAAGTGCCGAAGCTCCGGAAGCTTTGGAAGCTTCGAGCGCAAAGAACGCTCAGAGAAAACAAACAGCTCCCTTCGTGAGGGAACTACCTCCGACATCTTTGGATGCGCTCCCGGGCAACGGGACAGGTGCATCCTCTCCTTCAAGAGAGGATACCTAAGGCCCATCGCCAGTAGATTATAATCTCGAGATAGAAGCGGAATTCCCGACTGCGATGGTGATCGAGTTCCAAAAAAACGCGGCTTTGAGAGTTCACAAAACGGTGATCGGAAGGACTCTAGCGGGCAGAGCTTCCTTCAAGGACCTCCAAGACTGCCTCAGGCTCCATCTCCAGACGCCCTTTTTGACGGTCACATTATTAACGCGGGGATACTTTGAGATCCTCTTCGGAAAAAAAGGAAGGGGCTAGAGCAACAAGGAAGCTCACGGCCGTAAAATGCAACGGCTGGGCTCTTTCATTCTCAAGATACTCAGCTCTTTTCAGACCCAATGAGCACAGAGCTGAAATGCTCCTCACACATTCCATCAAAGTACAATTCCCGGACCTTCACGTGTAGTTCCGCACAGAGAAGGCGCTAACCATTATGGCCAGTAGCATTGGGGAGGTGCTTGACATAGAATCTCCGGACTCGTACATCAAGAGACCGGCGGGGCCCATGGTCATGGTTGAGGTCAAGGACATTAGCAAGCTGGCCGGGATCATCAGGATACCATCAATGGTCGAAGGCGCCGGACCCGGAGACACAACTGCCCAGAGAATTCTCTATTCCGGATTGCCGAACCAATGTAGAAAATGTAGGAAGTTCGGGCACCTTGCCAATAACTGCCCTTTAAACAGGTCCCCAACACAAGAAGGCAACATTCCTCTCAAAGCTCCCACCGAATGGAGAGGGAAGAACGATTAAGGGAGAAACATTAGCGCTCAGCGCTGGAGCACAAAAAAAACCAAAGGATCTATGGATCATCGAGGCAAGGGGGGTTTCCGCTCAAACAAGGACCGCCCAAGCAAAAGAGAGGGGACATGTAGGAACCCAGACAGCTCCGGAAACCTCCAACACACCGCCAACAAAATTCTAGCAACCGGCGGTGAAGAGGAAGAGGAAAGGAAGCTAACACCCCCTCCCCCCACTCACACACCCGAATTGGATCAGAAGATGTTCGATTGCACCTTCTCACCGCCACACAGGCTGGCAAGAGAGCAACATAGTGTCGTCCTCCTCCCGGTCCAAGAATCCACTCCGAGAACCAGACTATCCTTCGCGACCTCGGAGTTGGCTAGCTCCCCAGGAACCGGGAACATGGCAAGCCTCAACCCATTCGCAGGGAACTATGGGGAAGCAAGCAGAACGGGTCCGCTCCAAAGACAACTGGAGGATCCCGGAGAGGGATGGACCTTCCAAGGCAAAAGAAGGTTGCCCGTCAGGATACTCTCCCCTTAGCAAGACTTAGCTGAAGCTCCCACCCGCTCCCCCCAACCGGTAACCACCCCGGGGGGAAAGAGAGGGCAGACTCATTCCGAGCTACACCACTCCTATTTTGAGTCACTAGGAATCTCGGTCCCCGAAGGCCAGGACTTCTGTAAGGCAAGGATATGGCCGGTCCTCTCACGAGAAAAGGATGAAAAGGAGCAGATTTTGGTCCACGCGAGGAATCAAACACCGTCGGACCTACCACTCAACATCCGAGTAACGGGCCCCCCGGAGGAAAGGTGGACCCACACCTCCGCTCAGGAAGACTTAGTCCTCCGTTTGGAAGCAAAACTTGAGGAAAAGGTTCTCAGATACAAGTTGGCGGTGAAAGGTAACCTCCACCTAGAATGGAGCTGGTAGGCTGAACCGGGTAGGGGAGGGATGGAATGCACCATCCTAGCCCACATAAGGACCGGATCCAGTGCATTCAGTGTGCAAAACAAACGGCACCTACAATGGAAAGAAATCGGAAGCATCTCAGCCATGAACAATGACGTGGGGGGCGCGGTAGCAGTGCACAATCTGCTCCTCAAGAGGGACCCTCGAACACGGAGCACCTAGTCCATAAACAGAAAATGGCTAGCATCCTGGCCTCCCCTCAGGCCGCCAGGAAGAAGAGATTCGTGAAATTAGAGTTGGGAAGCTTCGAGGGCAACCTCCCGACCGGGACCAACCCCTTCGAAGACCCCAAGGTCGCGGGAGGTACCATCCAACACGGCTCAAAACCAGACCAGGGATATGGAGAGATCGAAGGAACTCCACCATCGACCCTCACCACCCACCCAATCCAGATGCCGATTGGAAATACCCCCCCACTCAACTCAGAACCCGGTCAGGGCTTCTACAAGGGATCGATCGACCAAGAGGCCACCTTAGAAATCGGGACGTATGTCTGAACGACCCCTCATAATCGTCTCCCTCAACGTTAGAGGGTTGGGGAAGGACTCGGCCAAGCAAAGGCTCATCAAGACTTGGCTATCCTCTCTCCAAAACCCACCGCAAGTACTCTTTATTCAGGAGCACCATCTGGACAAACAGGGGGTAACCAAATCAACAAAGGGGCTCGAGTTCTGGCAAGGGAAGGCCTTCTGGAACCCGGGAATCCCGATGGGAACCTCCCAACGCACTAGTGCCAGGACCGCCATCCTGGTGGACAGGATGACGGCTCCACTCATCAAAGCGGACAGGATTCTTGTCGAGGGAAGAGCTCAGTATATTACCCTTCACCTACCCAACAATTCCGAGCTATCCATAATCAACACCTACGCCCCAAGGGCATCCAAGGATAGAGCTCCCCTATGGAAGAAAATCAGCGAAGCTAATCTCTCGGCCGAACACATCATCCTCGGAGGAGACTTTAATCACTTCGAAGAGGAAAGGACCAGGGGCCAAGCGGGGGAAAGGAGGATGCATAGGAAAGAGGCAGCCACCTGGCACCACCTAACTCTGCAACACGGATTACTTGATGCCTGGACCCTAGACAACTTTAGAAAAATGTCAAAGAAAGAGTACACCTTCGACAATGGAAGGAAAGGCCAAGGGTCCGCCGTCTCTCGTATAGACAAGTTTCTTGTATCCTAGGAGCTAAACTCCAGGGGAGGAAGAATTGAGGCCGCCCCATCTATTAGAAAAATCTCCGACCACTCCCCGCTAGTGATAACGGTTTGGGGGCGCACATTTGCCCCACCCAAAATCGCCACATACTTCAACATCACCTTGCTTAAGGAAGATGTGAGCAGAAGTGCTCTTCTAGAGGCCTGGGAAGGCACCCAGCCTCCACCGAACCAAGACGCGGACTGGCCGGGATGGCTCGAAGCAGCCACCGAAAGGGTACTCCAATGCAATGGCAAGCTAGCGAAGGAGAGGAAACGGGAAAAGGGGGCCCGAACCAGAGGCCTCCAACAAAAAACCCGATTAGCGGAAATTCGGTTACAAGAAGATCCCGAGGATGAATCGATCAAGAACATCCTTTCAACGACACAAGGACACATGGCGAACTCCCTCCAAAAACAAGTGGCGCGAAATCACCAACTCAGTGCGTCCACTTGGTTCAGGTACGGAGACACGTGCTCGAAAAGATTCTTTGACTTCCATCGCATCGGGAGGAAACGGACGCTCCTCAAAGAACTGACAATCGAGGAGGGGGAGATCAAAGGTCAGGAGGACCTGGCTCACTATGTCCGATCCTTCTACACGCATCTCTACACCTCGGAAGCAGGTGCTCCCAACACCTCGAAAGCCCGGGAAGAGTGCTGGGCCAGCACCCCAACCCGGGTCTCGATCGAAACAAATCAAGAGTTGACCAAAGAACTCACCTTGAAAGAAATCCGAGATGCCATCTCCGCGATGCCGAAGGGCAAAGCGCCGGGATGCGACGGCATCCCGACCGAATTCTTTCAGGAATTCATCGAACAGATCTCCCCGACCCTCTTCCAAGCTTTCTCAGCGATGCTCAGGAGAGGGGAAACCTCAGAGACGTTTAACAAAGGGCTCATAACCCTGATCCCCAAGTCTGGGGACCATGCCAAGCTCGAAAATTGGCGCCCAATCACTTTATTCGGAAGTCTATACAAAATTCTGGCCAAAACCTTGGCCAGAAGGTTCCAAGTCTTCCTCCCGAACATAATAAGGCCCGGATAGACCGACTTCGTCGAAAGGAGGAGCATCCTCGACAACACCTTCTTGGCAAAAGAAGCCCAGGACTGGGCCGAGGAGAGTAACCAAGATCTGGTCCTCCTATTCCTAGATTTTGAGAAAGCCTTTGATAGGATCGAATGGAGTTTTCTCTTCGAAGCCTTAGCAAAACTTGGCTTCTGCCCACAGTGGATTAAGTGGGTAAACTCCCTATACGGATCGGCCTCGTCGGCCATCAAGCTCAACGAGGTGGAGGGGAGTACCTTCCCCCTAGCTAGGTCGATGAGGCAGGGATGCCCCCTCTCACCATACCTCTTCATTATGGCAACGGACGTACTAGGCCATATGCTAGACGATCCCCGGTTCGGAGTTGAAGGTCTAACCCTCCCGGGAGATGGGAAAATCACATATCAGACCTTTGCGGACGACACCGCACTCTATTTTCAAGGCATGCGCGAAAATATGGAAAGGGCCCAAAAGGTCTTAGACATCTTTTGCAAGGCGTTCGGGGCGAAAGTCAACTGGAATAAATCATGTGCGATATGGGCCAGCAAAAGGGACAAAGAATGGGAGTGGGGCCGGGAGGTGGGACTCCAGTGGATCCCCAAAAGCAAAGGAGTAAGATACATGGGAATCCAGGTTGGATTCCATCTCCCCCCTGAAGTGAATTTCAATAAAATGCTCTCCGCTCTTAAAGGGAAGCTTATCAACTAGAGTACTTGCCGTCTCTCGCTAGCGGGGAGAATTCTAGTAGCGAACCAAGTTCTCCTCGCCTCCATGTGGTACTTGGCAGCAGCCTGGAACCCGAACCCCAGGATGTGTAGCCAAGTATGCGGAGTAGTGAGGAATTTCATATGGAGCGGTAAAGCCGACAATGTTAGAGCAAAAGTAAAATGGGAGACCTTGGTCCTCCCAATTTCGCAAGGAGGCCTCGGGATCATTGACCCGAAAACTCAGTCGAAGGCATTATTGGCTAAGCTCCTCATTAAGGGCCTCGCCCCGGGAGGAGAACCTTGGAAGGAACTCATGAGGCACAAAGCCAACCAGACTAAGCTTCCGGTTCATGGGATGGGCCCAACCACTCAAGATATCAACTGGATGTTCGCGGCAACCAAACTCAAAAGGCCCCCAACCTCCCTGTGGAAGAGCATCCTCCACTCCTGGATGAACGTGAGATACGACCTCCGCAAATCGAAGCCGACCAACTCAGCCGAAACGCTGAGACAACCGGTTTTCGGAAACCCCTTCATAACCAACCAGGATGGCAGACCACTGGGACTTAGTGGCAAGAGCGAGGGGAACACCCTCGCGAACGCCGGATGCTCTAGAATCGACGACTTCTGGGACTCGGAAGAGGAGGACTGGAAAGGCCTCTCAGCCTTCGAAGTGAGTTTCCACCCCACAAACAGGTTAAATAGGAATATCATTATAAATAGCATCCCTTGGGACCTGGCTACCGCCAAGAAAAAGCCGATGGTAGGGGAATGGGTTAGTAAAAAGGAATCTAATCGGACCGCCCCACCGAATTGGGTCTATCATATTACCGACACAAATCACGTCACCGCCAGTGCCAAGGAATTCAAAAAAATTTCAAGCGCTGGCCGAATCCAAGCAATCAGCTCTCTTGACGTCATCATCCCTCTTGAAGGGTACAAGCCGGCCAGAGTGCTTGCGCAAGAGGGCTATGGGGCAACGCTCAGACTGGCCAAAGACGTTCCCCCCCCAGGAAAAAAACCCCCAATCTACTGGATTTTCGAGTTCGGCTTCATCTCCAAGCTCCAGTGGGATCCCGAAGACTGGCACTGGCAACAAACGGGCAACATTGGCGACGCCCCTTTTTTTGGCTATTCGGCCAAGAGGGGATACCGAAATGCAAGGAGGAAGCAACACACCCCCAACATCATCACCGTCGTTCAACTTAACCTCCGAAACTCGACAGTCGCCCAGATCATTGCCAAGATGTGGCACAATGCCCGTCCATGCAAGGTGGGGGCGCTCACCTGGCTGATCCTCAACAATGGGCTGCCGGTCGGCACTTGGCTCCAAATCATGGGAATCTCGGCCACTTGCAAGGGCTGTGACCAACGACTCCCGGAATCTGCCCAACACTGCTTCATGGATTGCACCCTTGCTCGGCAGGCTTGGAATGCCTTTCGTAGTGTTTAGAACGAATGGGAGGCGCTCAACCGCCTCCACATCACCTGGCCCTTCGTCCTCCTTGGGGAAGCCGTCTTCGAAGAAGATGACGACCCCCCGAACCTTCACAACTATCACACGGGCGGATTCACTTACCGCCGTCAACCCCTCGACATCCTTAGGAACTTCTTGCTCTATTATCTTTGGTCCGAAAGATGTCGCAAACACTTTGACGGCCAATACTCCCTCAAGAGAGTTCTTCTTCAATCGTGGGAAGCCACGGCCGAGGTCGGCATGGCCACCTAGAGGGCCATTAGATCCTCTGATCAGAATAGGAAGCAAGAGCATCAGACTAGCATTGAACAAGCCTTTAGGGCTGAATGGCTTCACGGCCACATTTTTGGGGAGGGTGAGGCCGCCATTTCGTGGCGTCTGCTCCCCCCATTGTACTTTCTCAATTTTTCTAATGATTGAAAGGGCTGTTGCCTCCCTCCCCGCAAGGGGTTCACCCTGTGGTTGGCCACGAAGCCTACATCCAAATGGCTATTTTTCTCGGGACAATGAGAGTCCCGAAATCGCGCCAAATGGGACTCCCGCAACTTTGGAGCCCCATAACTTTGCGAGTAGACCTTGGATCACAATGCAGTCTGAAGCAAAGTTATAGCTCTCGTTGAGAACTTTCCAACGATATGTGGCACGCCCCATGCAGCTAAGTAAATCGGGTCGATTCCCGACTTTTTGTGATTAGGAGTCAAACTGGTAGTTCGACTCCCGGCCCTTCTTTTGGCCATAACTTGTGTTTTAGATGTCCAAATGAGCAATGCGAGCCCATTTTAGACATCTACGCTTCAAGAGCTTTCCAATGATATAAAGAACTCCACAAAAAATTAAGGTTTGACCCCTGCAATCGTTCTCTGAAGTTTCGGGAGTCCACCGGGACTCCATCTCCCCGAAGTGGGAGTTGCTTTGGGAGTGTGAGGGTTCATTCCCTCACACTTTCTAACACTCCTGGGAGTATGTGATGTCACTCCTAGGCTTCTTCTTGCCTTAACTCCCGGGCTTCCTTCCTCTCGGCCCATAACCTTGCAACCCCTTTGCCTTGGTCGCGAGCCCAAAGTTAGGGTTGCGACATAATTGCAAATGTGCACACTTCATAATCAACTATGTATGGTATATGGATTTTTGTGGCTAGGGTTTTATGAAATTGTGATTTGAAACCAACAACTAAAGAAGTCCAAGTCTGATTACCGAGGTTTAAATCTTTAGACACTTGGAAGCAAGGAAATGAAGAGGTCCTGGTTTAATTATTGGGGTTAATAAAATCCTTGGAAAGCTAGAAGTAAGGAGATGAAAAGGTCCAAGTCCAATTACTATGCCCCATAACAAATCCTTGGGAAGTGACTTGAATGAATCATTTTGTTGGTATGTTTTCCAAAGTTAGTTTGGTCTAGTTTTCATATTAGGTTTAGGGTTTAGGGTTGGTGACATGAAGGTTTAGGGTTATGGCAAGGTGGGGTGATTTGGACATCATTAGAAATGGCAAATCCCACATTTTCACCAACCCCAAACAATGAATAACATCATAGTTGAAGTTTGATGTTGAAATGGCCCCCATGGTTATTTCATCATCCTATCATTTTCATCCTTTTTATTTTGCTTTAACTAGTTCTTTCACATTCACATGGTATGTCAACAAATTCTACTATTCATTTGTTACATTAATCATGAGGACCTCCTCATCCATTAGTGTCCATAGGTCCCCCTTTTTTTATGTCTTTGTGTTTTGTGTCCCACATGTGGTCACTTTTATGTAATAGGGGTGAGATTAACTCATTATTAATTAACATGCTTCGTTCATAGACAGTCGTTAACTATAGGGGTCATGATGCTTTCGACCCTATTATGTTCCCTCTTTTTCCGTTTGGGTATGGATTGCATTTGTAAATATCAATGTGAGATTAACTCGTTATTAATTAACATGCTTCGTTCATAGACAGTCGTTAACTATAGGGGTCATGATGCTTTCGACCCTATTATGTTCCCTCTTTTTTCCGTTTGGGTATGGATTGCATTTGTAAATATCATTGATAGCTTCCACTTAAGTTTATCACGCCCCTATTCATACTATCATATTCCATAGGTTTTTTGTGTCAATGTTGAATGTGCCTCGTGTATTCCTTTAATTTTTATGGCCACCGACCCATCCAACATTGTAGCTTGGAATGCAATTTTGTTTTCATTTTTTTGGCGTTTGTATTTTTCTTTACAAGGTGGTGAGAATGGCCACTAAAAGACTTGCACCCACCTTTGTTGATATATAACAAGTGATTGGGAGACATTATAGGAGGACCACATAAATAAAACCCATGTTTTAGTTTCTTAGAGATTTTTGGATATGTTTTTGGATGTTTATCCACCTCCATTGACATGATGGACATTTGCACATGTAAGAGAATATGTTCAAACAATGTGTGCATTGGCTCCAAGCATTTTGGCATCCCATCCGATGAGACCATGACAACCCTTTGCTTTTTTGATCAATTGGCAAAATTTGACTTCCCACTTTTTGTTAATGATTTGCATATAGACACAAATGTTACTTTAGACTAATAGGCCTTTATTTTTGGTTTGGCATGTTCACCACATCTTTCATTTAACTATCCTTTAGGTAAGGTGTATGAACTTTTACAAGATAAATGATTTTATAATTGGTTTTGATTTCATTTTGAGGTGTGTGGGCACATTATTTGTGGTCATATTCCCCCATCCATATTGCAACATCATGCTTATTAAATTTGGAGAAGTAGATCGACATCAATATCCATCCCATCGTAATTGGAAAGGTGACCTATTGGCTAGTCAACCCCTAGGGTGAACACTTGCCATTCAATTTAAGGATACATTTGTGAAGCATTTTAATCCTCATTAGTTTGGTGTGGTGACATGGGTCAAGTGTGAAATGGTGGTTCACAAGGTTTGCACTATGTTGGATTTGCATTGAAATTGGGTGGCATTACAAATGGACATTCGTAACGCCTTCAATTTTGCATCATGAACAACCATTTTTCAAGAACTATGGTTTTTTTACTAATACTTTGGATTAATTATTTTTTTTGTTTGATGATTTTATGTATGCCCATCCCCACTATATTTATTCCAAACTTCTTGACATGAAGATTTCATAGGCATTTCGTTCAAATTTAATACACAACAGGGGGATTTTTTGGGTGGAGTGTTGTTCACCTTAGTACATCTTTGCGCTTTTCGCCTTACTATAGTATCCCACCCTACTTGTGTTTTTCTTTCACTCATCGATGATATGCATATCGTTGGTCTTGTTTCAGATGTGGTACTTGTCTTTTTATGATTGCATGTGAAGTTTTAGCATTAAAATTATTTTATTAATCAATGAAATGTGTAGCTTAGTTTCTACAAGGATTACACCTGTCCATATCACTTCTTTTAGGCTTTCTTACACCTGACATAAGTTTATGTGTTTCAAGTGCACTTTTGGGTTTTATGCCGTTTGTGGAATCCTTTGTCACATAGGCGTTTCATGAGGATCTCAACATAATAAATAACATCCCTATGCTTGTAAATCCACAACGCTTTGTTATGCCCAATTCCCTTGTTATTTACTACATATTGTACTTTTGTCTTCATGTATTTTGTAGCATTACTTTAACTTTGATTTGCATACCATGGTTATGTTGAAGAAGTTTTTGGGCATAGGATCTTTTGAAAATACAATTGGTCATTTGGTTTGTCATCAAGTCATTTTATTTGTTTTTCATGATGGCTTAACCTTCCCAAAGTGATTCAACTTGTTGGCCCCACCTTCTTGGGATGTTGGGCTTTAATCATTCCTACATTTGTTATTCATTTCCAATGAGATGATCACCCTATTCTTCTCAATGCAGTGGCACATGTCAAGATCGACACATTTCCTTTTTAGTTGGCATTGTGGGATACTTGAACTTTATTACCCCATGTTGTTCGGTTTTAGGTTCCCCCCTTTGAGAATCTTGTGGTATAATTGTATTTTCACTTACAAGTTTTTTTTGGGGACCATCAACATGAGTAGGAATTTGCCACACTTTTAATAAAAGTTTCTTTAGACACCATGTGAACATGTTTTCGGTCTTGTGTAGGTCTAATCATGAATGTTTGGTTATTAACCCATCTTATCACACTTGCATTTAGTTTGTCCTTGGCTCATTTCTTTTCAATGTTACGTACTCATTTTGGCTTACCGCATCTTATAGTTGCACATGTATTTCATGTTGTCAATGTGAACAAACCATTGATGACTTGGGTATCCATTTTTATGGTGTTCGTGTGGGAGTGAACACACTACAATTCACAATACTTTTCAAAATACCATTGTAACTATTGTTTTGGAAAGTGGAACACACTTAGAAAATGTTTTTCATCTTTTCCTTGCCATATTTAGTGTCGAATCAATATTCTTATCACCAAAGATGACTTTTGAACCTTAGTGGATGCTGTCATAACTAATTTGACCTATTCAAATATGGTACAACATGTATCATCCATGACAATGCATGTAATGACAATTGTTATTAAAAAAAAAACACAATCATACATTAAAAGATGATTTCATTATCCTTGCCATAGAAACTTCTCATTTTGACTTCTTTTTTATTTCTTATGCTCAAACCACTAGAACTCATCATCAATGGTCCTCTTTACTTCCTATGATGCTTATTTCTTGTTATTGACAATGTGTGTCCATAGTATGTATAGGCACTTGAGAGGCATTCCTCATCTCTTCCACACATCATAACCAATGCACCTCCTTTAGTAGCCAAATCTTTTTTTATTATAAACAAGGTTTTTTTTCTTTATAGAGTCTAGGGTTGGTGATGGTCTTACTAGATATTAAACCTGTATGTCAGCGGGACAATAGTAGGGTGCGACAATTGCAATGGGTTTTCTTTTGAACAAAAGAACCATGGTAGCTTTATTAGAAGGCTAAAAACTCCATGACTTTGTTTTTGATATAGGCTAGGGTTGGCATGATGGTTAACCCTGGTTCTAGTTACTTTGTTTTTCAAAAGACGTGTATAACAGTTTCAGTTTGACACATAAATATAACCAGGAATTCTGGTTCTTTAAAAAAAATACAGTTCAGATTCTGAAAAGCAGACCCAATTCCTACTAAAAATGGGAGGGATCTCATCCTAAAGGAACCCTCCCGCTCCTACTCATCATAATATATGCATGCTAGGTTAAAGAACATGTCTACCTTGTGCTTCACAATGGGTAGAGCTGGGAAGATGCTCTCCTAAATGTGGGGCCAAACTGAACCTAATTGCCTTGTTATAGGACCCCATTCTTGTTTTTTTTTAAAGGGTTGTGGTATAAAGTAAAGCCTTAAGGTGAGGGAATATAACAAGGCAATTAGGTTCAGTTTAAACAATCTATAACAATATAACAACGATCTTTGAGGTTTGGTCTCACTCCCCTCATTGGTGAGATGATTGGATTAGATTCCGTGAAAGATTATGAGATCATGGTTATGTTGATACACCGTTGTTGGCACGATCCAATTGCTGATGTTGATGCAAGATGATGTACACCAGATAGTGGGCATGATAAAGGTATATATTGGTCAGGTTGGCATCTAGATTTTGGAACCAACGGTTGGCACCTCATGTAGGATTCGTGTGAGAACCTTGCGCATAATAAGGTGCATTTACATTAAGAGCAAAAGGCATTGGTCACAAGTTTGTTGCAACTTGACCATCTTTCGTGTATAACGAGGGAGACCAAAGATCTGAATACAATTCATGTTTGATCTTTTTACTCTTTTAACCTTTTGCATTAATTTGCCCCCGACATGTTCAATTCACCACACAGAGTAGACAAGGGGTGTGTCACGCTGTGACCTTGCCATTTACATTAAAAGGTAACTCAAGGGAAAAAGAAGAAGTATGAAAACTCAAATATCTCTCACCATGCAAAAACATGATCTTCAAAAAATCCTCTAAAAGAAACCAAAATCCTTCAAGATATTATTATAACTCTATAACTAATCTCAAGTTTCAACACAAGCCAAAATATTGTCTTTCAAAAATCCTCATATAAAAGTAGACCTATTATTACCTAGGGGCCAAAATCCCTGAAGCTACTATATACTCTATAATGAATCTAAACACAATATCCTTGTCTTGGTAGGCAAGGCCAACAAAAGGCACAAGCATACATGAACAATTGTAAAATACATAATAGGTAGGAATTGGTCCTCAAAGACTAATTCTCCCCCTCAAGTAAACCTGGTATTACCTCAAGTCCCTGCTGGTAACTAATGCCTTGGGTTGGTTTTTTTAATATTAGGACAAGTACAAATCCATATATCAAGGTTCCACAAATATGGCCTTTAGGGTTTGTACTAAGGCCATATTTGTGCTAAGCCTTGGTCCATTCATGTTCGTCCAATAAGAATTTTTTATCTTCAAAAAATGACCTCTAGACCCGAAAAATAAATGAGGGTAGCTCAAATTTACTTGTATTTGCATGTGGTTGTTCACACACACAAGGGGATTATCAATTGCCTCATCAGACCCTAAGTCTAATTGTCCATGCATATCTAACCCTAAGTCATTGAAGTTTTGCTAGATCTAGACATGCTAGAATAACACATGTCCAACGCTTGGGCTTGATGTAAAAAGCTCAAGCCCCCATGTCTATGCCCTAAATCAAGATGCTATAAATGTTTCTAATTCTAAGCCAAAATGTTGAAAATTATTTTAATCCTAAATCAATATGCTTGAAAATATTCTAACACTAGACCAAAATGTCCAAGCTAAAGTGTGCTTTGGCTTGGGGTTAAACTTCATGGTTTAGGGTTAAGTCAAAACACATTGATTTTTATCTCATGTTTGAAATTTTATGACCTAGGGTTATTTCATATTGGTCCCAAGGACATTGGGCTAACTGCATTTGCAAGACATTTGTCTTAGGATGTTCATAGGACTTTGGGCCTATGGCCTAAGGTTCTTTGCTTAGAGTGCTCATAACATTTTTGGTTTATAGTGCTCACGGGACTTTTGGCTTAACATCTTAACAAGACATTTGGCTTAAGGCACTCATGGGAATTTTGGCTTAATGTCTTCACAAAAGAAATTTGGCTTTAGGTTCTTGCGGCCGAGCAATGGTTTAGGACAATTGGCTTAAGGTGTTTACCATGGACTTTTTGTGAATGGCCAAGGAGATTTGGCTTAGAGCCTAGGACATTTGATTTAAGGCCAAAGACTTGTGGCTTAGGGCTTAGGACATGAGGGCTAAAGCTTGAGACATTTGGCTTAAGGCCTAGGACTTGTGGCTTAATAGCTAAGACATTTGGGTTAGGGCCTAGGACATCTAGCTTAGGACTTGTGGCTTAAGGCCTAGGACATTTGACTTGAAATCCTCCTGTCCTAGGCCATAAACATTATAGTCCTAGGCTTTTAAAAACATTCTGTCCTAGGACTTGGTGTCCTAGGGTGTGCAGGTTTGTGTCTCAAGGACCAGGTCCTTGCCTTCTAACAACACAATATAATCTATTTGTCTTGAGGTTCAACCCTAGGACACATGAATTACTCTAGGACAAATGAGACCAGTATGGTTGTTTTTGTTTTCCATACATGTCAAAAGCCTAAGCTTGTTGTAAAAAACATGGGCCCCATGTCAAAAGTTTGGACCCAAGTCCAAGAGGCTTGGCCTTCAGTTTACCAACTTTACCAAATAGATTTTTGCAATAAGATGTTTGAAAAAAACAAGAACAATTTTTGTTAGAATTTTTTTGTAAATCCCTAATTTTTGGTGAAATCATTTCTTTTGTTTTTTTTTTCAAAAATCTACTTGCAAAAACCTATTTGGTAAAGTTGCTAAATTGAAGGCCTTGCCTCTTGGATTTGGGCCTAGGCTTTTCACTTGAGGCATGGGCTTTCTACACGGAGCCCGGTATTTTGACATGAGGCTCAAGCTTTCTCCATCAAGCCCAAACTTTTGACATGAGGCCTGATTTTTTTACATCATGCCCGGGCTTTTGACATGTGTTGTAATGGTATGTATGGATCCAGCAAAATTTCAATGATCTACAGCCATATATGCATGGACAATTAGACCCAAGGTTTGATGGGGGTAATAGATAAACCTCATGTGGGTGACTAGCCACACGCAATACAAGTAAAATCAAGCTCACATAACATTTTTTTGTCTATAGGTCTTTTTTGGGAAATACTATTTATCTCTCACCGCCATACACTTTGGCACTCTCACTTTCATGCAACGGGGTATACGTTCCAATGCATGATAAATCACGAGCAAATACTTTTCTTTCATTTGAGAGTTATGGAGTCCAAAATTGACAATTCACCAAAAGAAACTAATTCCATGAAGACAAAAAACAAGCATTTTACAGTTTTTCTTTCTTTCATGTGTCTGAAAGGAGCCGCCAAATGTGAGAGACAGTCAACAAATCACCCCCCCAAAGCAATCACCACTTCAAAGCATTTGAGCAATTCAATATTGAAACTTCAGAGATGCTACCACTGACAACAAACTCATAACAATCACAATTTGTGATTTCTTCTTGGATCCGAGGGGAGAGTTTTTTCTTTATGGCTGAAAAAAAATTCTGACCTCAAAAAAGTCTGTCACAATTTCCCAGTTTGTTGAAAAAAACTGCCAAATTTTCAAGAAATTATTTTGGGGGGTTGTTGTGTGGGTGGGCAAAATTTGCCACATTTCAACACACTTTGTTTTAGTTTTGAGGCAAATTTTCACCAGTTTTCTACAATTTTTTTTTGCCTTTTGATGCTAAATCTTGTTTATGATGTTTGGGACATATCGTTGGTGCTTCACCAAAAAAATTGCACGAAATAAAAACATGAATCTGTGGAGTACATGGCAGTATTTTCATTTCTCTTTTTCTAAGTACCTCCAAATCATGATTCTATTTGTATGGGTATCTGTTGTAGGGCATGCTTTGAATGCCCATCTACCACCCCCGCCCCCATAAATCTTCACGGTTGTTGCAGGCGAAATTCATATTTTCTCAAGCAATCACTTCACTTCTGACTCAAGACTTTTCTTTCCAAATGTTGCTCCTGCTCCGCATATACAGAAATATATTACTGACAGATATATAGCATCTACTATTTGAACTCCACAAACTCTTTTACTTTGCAACACATTTGTTGTGGATAAAGTCACAGAGTTGCAAAATATGATTGATTGATTGATTGATTGATTGAATGTAACCAACAAATCATAGTTTCAGTCTTGGTGCGTTAAAGTCAGAGCTCCCCAAATCCTTGGCAATCTGTTCTACCCATCCAAGGAATCCCATTGAAGTGTGAGGACTTGTGAATTGTTAGTGTAAAGAAATGGGCAATGAAGCTTTTTGGTCGCGTCATGTTGGGATCCGTTTTTGAAGCAGTTTTAGTGGTGGGCTTCACAACTACCATCTGCCCTTTTAGTGTCAGGCCGCCATGCACATTCATGATTGCAACAAAGAAAGTAGTCTTCTTGTGTTGTTGCAGTATGCGAATAGCATAACCCAACTTTATGTACATTGTAGTACCTGTGGCTGATGCTTGTCTTTAAACAATTCTCAAAAGAGTGAGTGTGAAAATACAAAAAAAACATTGACCTAATTTAGTTCTTCTCACCAAATGTTCTTCTATAACAAGTTTTTAACTTTAGAGTTTTGAGTGTGAACAGAAAGTGGTTTTAGGGTTTTTCAAGGACGCATGTTTTTTTTTTTTTCTATTGTTGGCTGGGAGTTTTTGCTTTCAACGGTGTGGAGACAAGGAAGGTCACCAAATGGAGATGTGGCTGTGTTACATAGCATTGAAACCTTTGTGTTGTTTTTTTCTATTTGGTATGTATGTGTTGTTGCTAGATGCAGGATGACTATGTGGCAAGGGAGCTGTCAAGTGAAGTGCGCTTGGCGGAAATCTCGTGGTGCAATGGCGGAAGGATTTGCAGTAGTGTAAATAAGTAGTGTAGTTTTTGGCTTTCAGTTTCAGGGAAGTTGTAGAAGATTGGTTTTTAGATTTCTATCTCGAATAAAAGTACATGAAAATCCACTGTGCAATGTACTCAGGGAGGCAGAGTTTCTATCTAAGGGTTGGTATTGATGGTTGATGAGGGGGATGATGAGAAGTTTCGAGGTCTCGAGAGTAGCTAGAAACTCTTTTCAAAGTGTGTGTTTGGGTTGATTTATATTTAAGTTTTGTTAGCTTGCATTTCATGAGAGAGTACCCTGATTTTTGGGAATTTCGAAGAACCGCAATAGTCCATTGAAATTACGGGGTCAATCATACAAAGGAGGATGGTGGTTCTTTGTAAGATTTTTTGAAGCAGTCACTAGTGGAAGTGGATATGCGTTGTCTTCTTGTTTTTATGTTTTGTCAAGTGGAACGATGGTGTCAGGAACATTGGATTATATGATCTGTGTGGGCTGAGAGATTTATGTCACCGAATGTAAATAGGAATTTGAGTTCCCATGGATGTTCAATATGGTCTTGGGTTTGTGTGATCTGAAAACTTTGAGAAGATGAAAGAAGGCCAGTGGGCTCAAGAGAGAGTTCAAAACGATTTGACCCCTTAAAAACCTCAAGCTTTATTTGATGAAAAATGCAATATCTTATGTGGTTACTGGACAAAACTTGGTGGTCTCTAACTCATGCCAATGTAAAACTCTAAGAATGTATTTGTTATTAAATATTTATATGACTTGTATTATGTTTGTCTTGTGCCTTAATTTTTTTTGTCACACTTCAACTTTGTTACCGCAACAAATTTCAAATGTAAAAAAGTTTAGGATTTGGGGTTTTAGGGTTTAAGGTTGGTTTGATCATGCAAAATTTTGAAATATTTGGATTGTGCCTACTTAACTTTTTTTTAAATAATTTATTATTTGGACAAAATCTGGTACTTATTAATCATAGGTATAATATTTGAAACACTTAAAAACAACACCCGACGCCTGATATGTGGACTAGTGTATTTAATCTATTATCTTATAATGTAGTCTAAGTGATGATCATCCATAGGAAGATGTACAGAAAATGGCAATCACCTCTAGGAAGATTTAGCCTAATTTGGCTATAAACTAGATATGAAGTGCACATTTAAAAAACATTCTATACTCATGGTTACATGTAGGAAACCCAATAAAAGAAATCTGGCAATTTTTACTAATTTTTTTCTCACTATTGATGATTGAAAATTCGAAAACACTCTAAAATCATTTCAATATTTAATGTTTTTATTTCATTTTGTGGCAAGAAAATTCCAATAGAAATAACATTGATGTGAACACTTATTGACTTACCACATCCAAAAAAGTTTGCACATTACTATTTCCCCACCCCCATCAATAAACATGAAATACTAGACAATGTAGAGCGAGGATCAACTGAATGTCACCACAAGGACCAAACATGTGTGATTGACCAATCAAACCCAATTCATACTTATATATTGTGCCTTTTTGGAAGGCATCACATTTAGTGCATATATACAAGTTGGAACTCAATTTCACTCTATATGAAGCTTGAACTTCATCCAAATTATAGTTTTGATCATGGATGTTATCAAAATCAAGCTTGCAATTGACATCACCTCACATGGACCCTTATTTTGATAAAATTGAATGCAAGTCCAATTCCTGTGAAGCACACAGCCTTGAGCTTTACCTTACACATAATAATATCCCTCCTCTTTCACTAGATGGATGTTCTCAAATATAAGGTGCCCTCCAAATATACTAGGAAATTTAGTTGAGTGCATAATGTGAAAGATAAAAAGGCATTAGACCAAGTAGCTAAGGCCTAAGAAGAAAAGGGCAAAAAGAGAGAAGGTGGGTTGGAACATGGGAGATATGATTAATTAATTAATTAATTAACCTATATCCCACTTAAGTTAGGCTTCCAATATGTATCTCCCACTTAGCATCCCTAGCAATCTGCCAGCCCCCTTTGCACAACAACTCCACAAAAGTGTGCATTAAAGTTTTATTTCCTTTTGGGGGTGGGGGAGGTGGGGGTGTGTACCTATGTCTTGAGGTTGTTGAATTGTGTGTGCAATTTGTAAGAGTTTTTAAACAATTTTTCCTTATCTTGGTACATATAATTTGTATCTCCCACTCCCTCATATGGGCCTCTAGCAATCTCCCCCATGTACTTCCGACAACTCCACAAAAGGCCACAAAAGTGTGCATTAAAGTTTTGTCTCCTTTTGGGGGCTAACTATGTCTTGATGTTGTTGAGTTGAGCAAAATTTGTGAAAGTTTTTTTTTGTGCATCTTTTCTTATGTAGGTACCTAATTTGCATCTCCCAACCTCATATGGGCAAATCTTCCCCCAATGTACATCCAACAACTGCACAAAAGGCCACAAAAGTGTGCATTAAAGTTTTAAGGGGGCCCCGGGGGGGGGGTAAGGTTGTTGAGTGGAGCGCATTTGTGAGAGTGTTGTTTTGGTGCATCTTTCCTTTGTCTAAATTATTCACGGCGTGATCAGCCTATCCGCCATCGCCGTCGCTTCCCATGGATCTTTCCTTGTGCTGGATTCCTACCAACAATCGAATCTCTTCTGCTCATCTAGAATTGCAGAGATTTTCGCCGACGTACAAAACTCACATGACGACGCTAGGTGCGCGAGGACTGCAACTCCGGAATGGCAATGAAGATAGAGCGTGCACTACTACTGTTCGCATGAGCGCAGCAGATGGCTCGGAGCAAGGCAAGTCTGATAGAGCCACAGTCTTTGAAGAGAGCAAAAGATTGCTGGCGAAGCAAAAGGAATTGCTGCAGCAGGTAAACCCTGCCTCTTTCCCGTTTCTTTTAGCAAGTCACAGAGTATGCTTTCTTTTCTGCCAGAGCTTTTCGGAGTGAATTGGAGCATCGATTCTTTGTTTTCTTATTCATCCAAACCTGCGTTCAATTGTTTTTTTGGTGGTGATTACGCAGATTTGCTTTGTTTTGTGGTTCAGTCTTCAGATCAGATTGTGCAATAGGTATGCGACATTGTTTTTCATGCACATTTTTTTAGGTCACATTTTTTCTAGAGCATTTGTTTTCAGTTTGTTTCCATTTTTCCATTGCACTTGCTTCACTCCTCGTGGATGCCTTTCAGATTTCTATAGAAACTTCATTTCCTTTCCCAAACCAAATTTGCCATTTGATCAGTTATTTTGAACCTGATGTTTGCTTGTTTTTGCATGAGGAAATGATAATGTTTATGTATTTTTTGCATGAGAAAATGATGAACAAGGGAGAATGTTCAATCAGGATTTTATATCTTCTTCCTTGTCCATAATAAATATGTCATGAAGGGTGGACACTGAATTTACCACAAGCAGTGCATTGTCTCTCTATGTTTTTCTCACAAGGAATGTCCTGTTCTGTTGCAGATAGAGGAGCGGCAGAGGACTTATTCTGCATTGATGAATAGGGCAGATGATTATTCCAGATCCATATCTGCAGAATTGAATGATGGAGGAGAAAAACTTGGGAATCCCATCAATCTGACCCCCAAAAGCACAAGTGGCCTACAGACATCTCCACCTTTTTCTGAGAGGCAGTTCATAACAGCTTGGCCTGCACTGTCATCCACACAACACAGCTTGGGAATTCAAGCTCACTCCCTTGTAAAGCCTTTATCTCCTTCCTCTTCTGCCTCTGCATCCATTGCTCCAGCTTTGAATCCATTCGTTGCACCATCCCCTACTCCAGCAAAGGAGGAGCATCCCAATGGTTTGGATTATTTCCATGTTGCAAGGACAGAAGTGGCCCAAGCTCGAGCCCCAGACACAGGTGATGCAGACAGCAGGCAGACTGTTGCACTGCCACCCTTGGCAGGCCCTAATGTCATGAATGTCATTGTGGTTGCAGCAGAATGTGCACCATGGTCAAAAACTGGTATGATAATCACCTGTATTGATACCCAGAGTGCTCCCTTTGTAGTCTCTTGTCATGACTGCCTACTTAAAGATTCATATCTTTGTCCAACAGCTTGGTCAGAAGCTAGGTCAGAAATCAACAATGCCTCATACTGTCACTGGGAAGAGTAACTTGCCTAATTAACCTGTTTGTTTCTGCAGGAGGTCTAGGTGATGTGGTGGGAGCACTACCTAAAGCATTGTCACGGCGTGGTCACCGTGTCATGGTAACTTCTGCCTTGTGCTAGCACCCAATTCAGTTAGGTTTATTATACACCTTAGAGGTGGTGAGAACGTAACAAATGAGAATCTTAGTTCAGGGTGTCAGAAATGTTGCTTCAAAGCTACCAATCCCATTGAGTTCTGCACTCATGACCAGAATTATGCTGTGTATTCTCGAAGAGGGTAGATATCTGGGAAATTGACCATGTATGCCAAGTAATGGCAACCATCTGACATCATTACTGAGTTTTCCTGTTGCTTCTCAAACTGCAACTGAAGCTCAGGACACAGATCTTTGTCCAGAATTTGAGCAGATCTTTATGTACTTTTCTACACCTGCTGATGCATTGTATTCAGGATTTGTGATGTGTGCAGGTTGTGGCTCCACGGTACAGCAGCTATGCAGATGCTTGGGAAACAGGCATCCACAAGATCTACAATGTTTCAGGGCAGGTATCAGAGGTTACCCTTACTTGCTTCTCATGGTCATCCAGGATGTGGTTTACTGTCACTGCTGGAACCTGGCTACTACAGTGAGATAATGGTCTAGGGGAAGTTTGACCTGCAATTTCTCAGGAAGCATTACAGCTTTCACCTATGTCTGGAATTTACTGGCCATATTGAGGTCTAAGCAGGTCTGCTTTCTCATCATTTCACCTTGTTAGTTGGTCTTTCCACAATATGTTGTAATTGCCTCACATGCTGCTTCTATTCTTCATTTAGCTTTTCTTATCTAGGTTATTTGGTGGAACTCAGATGAACCATGACTCTTGATTGATGGGCAGGATATTGAGGTTGGATATTTTCACACATACAAGGATGGAGTAGATTTTGTGTTTATTGATTCATCAATTTTCCATGCTGTTGCTTCTAACATTTATGGTGGTTCTCAGGAGGTACCACTGATCCCACTATTGACAATGCTGTACATGAAATTGTGATCAGTAGAAGTGCAATTTTGTGGATGGTGGCAACTTCTGTCACATTATTGTCTGACAATAGTCCTGGATTACTCATATGCCTTTGTGTGAGCTTTTGTTGAATGCCACAAGAAACAGAAGTTGATGTTGCTGATTGACCTCATTTTAGGGAGGTATTCTTCTCAACTGGGAAGCTCATGGTTGACATGAATGCAGGAGATGTTAAAACGAATGATATTGCTCTGCAAAGCTGCTGTGGAGGTGAGACCATGCTTCTGATGACTGGTAGCTGGGGTGGGGTGGTTTCAACTCCTCATGGTTGACTCGAATGAAAGCCTTGATGTACTGATACCCTGCTGACTGCAGGTTCCATGGCACATACCATGTGGGGGTGTCTGTTATGGAGATGGCAATTTGGTCTTTGTCGCCAACGATTGGCACACAGCCTTGCTGCCAGTATATTTGCAGGCATACTATAGAGACAATGGCCTGATGGAATTTACTCGTTCTGTCCTTGTCATCCATAACATAGCACATCAGGTTTGTGCTTGAATCCCCTGTCCATCAGGACTGAATAGTTATTATGTTGAAACATTGTTGAGCTCTTGATGTGTCCAATTTATTATGTAGCTTTCAAAACACCAAGTTGGAGAAAATAAAAGATCAGATGCAAACCACAGGGTATTGGAGTTTGCTGTAGGAAATGAATTTCATTTTTTGAGCTCAGCACAGTGAAGGAGTTCTAATCCCAGAAAGCATCTGTAAAATGGTGTAGCAGTCAATTTACAAAAGTGGTGATGACACACATGCCAGGACCTGAACTTATTGCCAAGAAAATACATATTTAGGACCTGACTCGTTACATAACCTCGTTTTGAGAACGGGGCATTTGCAGGGCCGTGGACCAATGTCAGACTACTCAAAGCTTGGGTTACCAAGTCATTATGCGAATAAATTCTGTCTATTTGATCCAATTGGAGGAGAACACATGAATGTCTTCATGGCAGGTTTAATCACTGCTCATTGCATTGTGACTGTTAGTCATGGGTATGCAGGGGAATGTCAAACGCCAGAGGGAGGGTGGGGATTGGATAGTGTCATGCGTGATCACAACTGGAAGCTTAGGGGGGTCGTGAATGGAATTGATGAAATTGAATGGAATCCCAAGTTGGATCCCTGCCTTCAGAGTGATGGTTACAGCAACTACTCCCTTGAAACTTTAGCTGTGGGCAAACCTGCATGCAAGGCTGCACTTCAGAGGGAGCTGGGATTGCCTGTGTGCAGTGAGGTGCCATTACTTGGGTTTATTGGGCGTCTTGATTATCAGAAGGGTGTAGATTGGATAGCAGAGGCAATGCCATGGATGATGGACCAAGATTTACAGCTGGTGATGTTGGGTACAGGTCGCAAAGACCTTGAAGATATGTTGCATCACTTTGAAGGTTGCTACCGTGATAAAGTGCGTGGATGGGTGGGGTTCTCTGTAAAGACAGCTCACCGCATTACTGCAGGTGCAGATATCCTATTGATGCCATCTCGTTTTGAGCCATGTGGTCTCAATCAGCTGTATGCAATGCACTATGGGACTGTTCCAGTGGTGCATTCAGTAGGTGGCCTGCGAGACACTGTTCAGCCTTTTGATCCATTTACAGATTCTGGAATGGGCTGGACTTTTGACAGGGCTGAGGTTAGTGGTTTTACTGATGCCCTTGGAAACGCAATGTGGACATATCGTGACTTCAAGAACAGTTGGACAGGCATACAGCAGCGTGGAATGTCACAGGATCTCAGCTGGGACCATGCAGCTCAGCAGTATGAAGAAGTGCTATTAGCTGCCAAGTACACCTGGTAATGTGTAATCTCACTTAGCTTGACCTTCTCCAATTTAAGGTGATAGGAATTATGACCAGGACATCGACAAAGGTGAGTGACCTGAGCTACTTTGGAACTTTGGAACTTGAAGTTAAAAAATGGAAGCTGCACAGCCTAACAGCCAAAAGATGGAGTATCAAGATTATATTGGACAATCAGTGGATTCTTGCTCTCAGCAGTTAGTGGATTGTATTGAAACTTTATCTGTCTCACGCAATTATGGAAAGTGCAGGAAATTCATGTAATTTGAGGAAAACTGCTTGATGTATGACTATAAGGCTATTTCTGGCCACTTCAGAGCGATATCTGTGACTCTGTACCATACACTAGTTGTCTGTATCATTTGATGAGGAGGATATCTGATGCAGCAATAGTCGATTCTATGCTCTCGGAACAGGTCAGACTTGTACCACTTGGTAACTGCAGCACTCAGATGAAATGAGACTTATGTTTATTGACCCACAAGACTTTCCTGGTGGTTTCAGGTATTTGGAGACTACTGGCAGAATATCCTGTTCAAATATTTAGCAGGACTTGCATTCCCCAGTGATTGCAGTTTCATAGAATTATTGGGGAAACCTAGGAGGGTTCAAATCTTTCCATAAGGCTTGTAGTGTATTATTACTAGGTTTTGCATATCTCACAATTGGAAGATGTGTAATTTTGTTGCTCAGGTATGATTAGCATTATCAATTCTTAGTTACCTTTCTCCCTTGGTGGCTAAGGTGGATATGAGTTCCAATTCAACAATCAGAGGCATGAGAGTGATGTTGTAGGTTTCAAGGGGCTTGAATGATCTTATAAAGGTTGAAGGACCTGACTGGTTGTAGGAGTGAGAAATGGGCAAATGCCCATAGGATTTTGCAAGTGATTGCATGGTGATAGACAATGCAAGAAGATGAGTACTCACATTTTTGGAATTTATTGGCTCTAGGTGTTGTAATTTGGTGATCCAATAGGTTATAAGTGTGAGCTCTTGAGTGTTGTATCAAGCTTTTCAATAGTACATGATATACATGTCCAACAATGGCATGTTGTTAGTCATTGTTTGTGTTGTTGGCAATTTTTGAATTTGGCTCGGCAAAATGTTCTTCCTTTTATGTACCTAGTGGGTGTTTGCAAAGTTTTGAAAATTTTCAAGTATGTTTTCAATTTTTGGTCACAAGAATTGTCACCACGCATATTTCCCTTGATGTTAATTTTATGTCCTTATTACGACTTCAATCATTTTTAATGGCTTGTGCATATTTTCTTGATAGACATTGTTGAAGGATGTTCTGATGTTGGATCAAAAAGTTGTAGATATTGTTTTGAAAATGCAACTCGTTTTCCCATATTCTCCCCGGGGAAGTTGTTATTGTGGTCATCAATCACATCCCAAATGTTCCTTGTTTTTGTTTTTGCCATGCACAAGAAATCTTTGAATGCATAAATCATTTGTACTCATAAAGCAATTGCAGAAATTTCTTAGTGTATTTGCACATCACATTCCAAAGGACAAAAAGTTGCAAGGCACTTTAGAAAATGAAACGTTTGCAAGAATGAGCATTCCAACACATTTCACATACTTGTACTACTTGTGTTATAAACACATAAGATTCATTGACCTTTTCTTTCAAATGACAAAAATTCTTTAGCAAAAAATACAAATTGAAATACAAGTCCATAATTTAGTAAGATGATGTCTTTTAGTATCTTCACATGTTGGATGAACTCAAATGTCATGCCATCATGAGTTGCTTGGGATTTGCTAAAATATAATTGTAACTTTAATATCACATGTGGCCATTGTGGTTGTTTGGTTACCTCCAATAAACTTATAATGATTTTCATATGCTTTGATTTTATTTTTCTTTTACTTGCTCATGGATTAACATAATGGCCCATCATGCCTAACTTTGATTTCAAATATGGTATATGATTTAAAATAAATTATCAACCCCATGGTATTGAGCATGTTGCATTTGTGAACATATATTAACGTGTTAAATTTTGACACATTTTAAGAGAATAAACATAATTAATTATGTTTTTCAACATTTCATCACACTTTTTTTTTTTTTCATTTGCATCCCATGTTTGATGTTGGACATGCATAAATTTTTGCATATACTCTATGTGTGATAAACCCAATGTTTTGGTCATAAATGTACCCTTTGGCCATTGATGTTTAAGGTCTAACCTTATTCCATACGTAAGTTTTGAATGTTTTCAAAATTTGTTCAATGAGGTACATCCACCTAACAATGCACTAGCTTACATACTATTAATTCTTAAACCACATGCAAGGTTAAATGTGTCATCATGTTAAAAAAATGCTATGAAACTCTCATTTTTGAATATGTTGAATGTAATTATTGTATCCTTTTGTAAAACATCTAAGTTCATTAGATCCCACACTTTCACATGTATGTTACAAAATAATTCATTAAGTTGCATCAAAGTTAACCAAACACAAAGAAGGTATAATCTCTTCAAATTCGTTGACATTAATTATTGCATCAACACATGCCGATCATGCCAACAAATGGGCTAATCATGAGTCCAATATCTTTTTCATACTATGATTTCCTAGTGTAGCACAATAATCCAAAACCATTCAAGCTCTTTTAACTTGCACATGAATGTTTCTAACTCCTTTAGCATTATGGGATATAAAGTTACAATTTTGATTTTGATTTTTTTTTTTTTTGGGTTTACATGGATTTCTTTTCATTCTTTTCAACCACAAGTGCTTTCAAACCTCCCAAATCTTAATGTCATGATGCATTTTTATTAAGTTCAAATTGAAATTCAATTGGGTGCTCACATACATTTTTTTCAATGTTAATGACATCCAATGTGTGATGTATGTCTGATCAATAATCATTATAAAACATCAACCTATATATAGGTTATGCTATTACTCTTTTATTAAGTTTAAAGATCTCACATTTGATGATTTGAATGCCATTGAAAACTAGAGATTTGTTTTCATTCATTATTTTTTAAAAATTTGAATAGTGTAAAAGATGTGATACGTATACCATGAATTCGTTTTTATGAACATATGAATATCATCTTTATACTTTAAACATTAATATAGGTTAAAGGTTTAACATACGCATAAGGTTACATGGTTTAACTTTGATGATTTAGTGTACTTAATTTAGGCTAAACCATTTAAATTATAGTAACTTAAGCTACTTACCCTAAACTAGGATAACTTAACAACCTATTTAACCTAAAATAAATTAAGTTAACCCATGTGTTGTCATTTGTACATCTTCGAGGTTGTTTGATGAACTAATTTTTTAAAACATTTCAATGGGAAATAATTAAAAAAATTTGCATATAATAAAATTAATTTAATAGGTTTCGATGATTCATGTTGTTGTTAAATATGTCTTCCATGATTATGTTTATAATGATTACAATTATGCAAACAAAATCATTAATGCCCTTTGCAATCAAAACTTCGAAAACAACTTGTGATTAAAATAACAAATTCACATTGATTGTCAATCATGTAATTTATAAATTGATTCATATGTCCCTTGTTTTAGTGTAGTGCATGATGGTGATGGTGGTGTGGAATTCAATTAGCAATGATTTGAAATGTGAGGTCCATGTGATATATATGTTAGAACAAATGTGAATACTTTGATTTTATTGAATTGAACTTCTTTTCATTTTGATTCAATAAGATTTGAATTTGAATCTTTTTGAAAAATCATTTCACTTTAGAACTTTAATTCAATAAATATGTGAAAATATTACAAAATTGAAAGCAAAAAAAGAGAAAAGAATTGAATATGTATATTCAATTATTTACATATGAAATTTGGTAAAACATATATAAATTATGATAAGACAAAAATGGGGGGAAAAACCTAGGAAGGAATTGAAGCCTCCTCCATTGCTAGGTTTTTAATTAAGAATAATCCTTTTAATGACCTTTAAATTTGACCCCAACCAATGTTAACCAAACCTTAAAATCCCGTTAAAAGCCATGAACATCATTCAAATTTTAACCCCTAAACTTCAAATATGGTCTAGTCCAAAAAATTAATTTCAACCCCAAGTTTCAAAATAGGCTTGAAAACCTTAAATCTTAACTTTAATACTAATCTTAAATCTAATCCTAACTTGAAATTGATTAAATTGAAAACCCTAAACCTTAAAAATCAAACTTATTTTATATCTGAAAATAAAACCAAAAAACGAAATTCATTTCTAGATTTGACACGAGGTTTAATTATTAGAATCACACAATATGCCATTTCATTGAATTCATTCAAAATAAAGTTAGTTAAATTTTTGAATATTGCCAATGTGGTTTGCATTTGTAACAACTATAAGTTTCCACTATGTGACTAGTAGTCAATGATTGCATTTAAAAGTGAATGTTAGAAGTTGAACATTGCAACTATCAATTATTAATCATAAAGGACAATGAAAACAAGTGGGAAAATGAAAAAAAAATTCAATCAATGGGTGACACAGGGACATAACACAATGCATCGGTAGCAACTACTAGATGAAGGTTGTAACTATTAGGCATTGTTCATCCAATCCAAACTTCACACATGGCATCACAAGAAATATTACAAAACCCCTATGTGTAGTGATGCCACAAATAAAACAATGCCAAGTGGCAACACTAAATAATCCACAGGATGCCATTAAAAGTGAATCTTTGCAATTTCAAATGAGAAAATTTCCAATATATGGACAACACATGGGCGCACCACAACGCATTATTTGCCACTATTAAACGAAGGTTACAACAATCGGTCATTATTCATCCAATCCAAGCTTCACACACGACGTCACAAGAAAGGTTGCAAAACCCCAACGTGCAATGATACCACAAATAAAACAACACCAAGTGGCAACAACAAACAATCTGCAATATGCCACTAAAAATGAATCTTTGCAACTTCAAATGAAAAAATGTCCAATAGATGGGCAACACATGGGCATGCCACAATGCATTACTTGTAACAATTAGACGAAGGTTGCAACCATCACTCATTGTCCATCCAATCCAAACGTCACACATGATGTTTCAAGAGAGGTCATAAAATGCTGATGTGTGATGGTGCCATAAATAAAACAACACCAA
>Ga0116231_10000889_pt1 | contig 57441 bp, 41 predicted proteins | sample S1TSphgellanicum_2_FD_89695 | JGI IMG/M metagenome (GOLD analysis project Ga0116231, IMG submission 89695) | Host-associated microbial communities from peat moss isolated from Minnesota, USA - S1T2_Fd - Sphagnum magellanicum MG | ecosystem: Host-associated > Plants > Peat moss > Unclassified...
AAAAAAAAAAAACACAAAAAAAAAAAAAAAAAAAAAAAAAAAAAAATAATATTTCCCAATTTTGTGAATTTGTAATATCCCCTCTTACCCCCCCCCCCCCCAATGTGTTTTGCTTCCTACAAATTTTCCAAAAGAAAAAAAAAATTAATAAAATTAAATCCATTTTTTTGGGGTGCATTTTCTTCAAGAAAAATCCATTCTACTCTTGATTTTTATATGTATCAATTTTATATTATTATTATTATTGTTATTGTTATTATTATTATTATACTCCCTTTTTTTAACCATCACAATTCTAACCCTAAAAAATTCTAACAAGGTATATTCAGACAGGACCAGGCTAAAATTCTGCTAAAAATTCAGTTTTGCCAATAATAGCTCAAACTCAATCAAGTCTTTTAATTTTTAGTATTTAAAAAAAAAAGATTTTAAATTAATCCACTCTCTTCTTCCAATAGATGGGTGGTTAATTAGTGGTTCCCTATTATTAATTACCCAAGCCCAACTTTTTATAATTTTTTTATAAAATTTTATAAATTTTAAAATTATTTTCTTATTTTAAAAATAAATTTATACATTTATACATATTTTTCCTTATTTTAAATGTCAACCCTAAATTTTTCATCAAGCACATTCCTCCTTAATATACATGCATTGGTATTGCCTATTTTAGCCCAAGCCAAATAAAATAAAATAATAAATAATAAATACACGGTTAAATACAACCCAAATACATACGTATTACACCTAAATATGAGTACCTCCAAATGTATACCTTAAATTATAAAATAAAATTAATAGTAGTAATTTACATCATTTTAATTTTATTTATTTTTATTTATTTATTTATAAAATGCGGCGGCAATCATAGTAGTCAACTAGTAACTGGAAATAGTAAGTCGTACCGTTTGTGGTGCGCAGTACAGTGCGGTGGGACTGTCGCCAGCGACGTTCTTTCGTCCGTCGCGACCGTCGTCCGTCCGTCCGTCCGTCGGTCGCGCGAGGACGAGGACGAGGAGGAGCGTTTCCCCTCTCGCTCGCTCGCTCGCTCGCTCGATCCCCCGCGCACTTTGTCGTGGATCGATTGTCACAAAAATCATGACGATTCTGTACTCGAAACCTTCCGTCTCTCGATTGCGGTTTTGCTATCGAGTCGTAGCTGCTGCAACTATTGCTGTTGTTGTTGTTGTTGTTGGATCGTCGTGATTCACAACAAACTTTTGTAGGATTCCTTGTGGGGACCATCAAGAAAAAGCTTGAATGAATTTCCCCTTATGCAAACCCATTCATGAAATGAAATGGGTTGGTTGGCTGGATGGTTGGTTTGTTTGTTTGTTTTGTTTCACAATGAGGAAATACAATGACCCCCTCTATTTGTTTCACAATGTGAAAATTTATTACAAAACAAAACATTGAAATATAAAATTGGTTTCCACCATCTTTCTCTTGCAGAGTTTTCCTTGTATATTGTCCTGTTTTGGTTTTGGTTTTGGTTTTGGTTTGGGTTTTGGTTTTGCTGCAGAGATGAAGTTGCTTGTGAGATGCAGAGTTTTGTGAGGAGGATACTAGAGTTTGTAAGCTGGGTCACAGCACAGCTGTGAAGAAGAAAACAAAAGTCAGGAATCAATAGAATGTCGATGATGGAGATCAGAAAACTTCTTCTGCAATCGCCATTGAACTGTTCTGATTCTGTGAGTTTTTTTCCTAATTTTTTTTCTGGAGATCTCTAGAGTTTCTTGAGATCGGGAAAATTTGCAGGAACTCCTACTGTCACGGAACTTGTTGTATGTGAATTGATGATCATATATTGTATCTAGAATCTAAGAGCTCTCGATCGAGCTGCAAAGTTGAAGGAATCTGAAGGATCTGAAGACGAAATCATTCTGAGATCCAACTGTTGTAGTATGTACCAGTGAGCTTGTTGCTCTAGAATATTAGATTTGTTTTGCAGAAATCGTGACTTGACTTCTGATCGAGATTTGGGTTTGGGTATGGTTTTGGTTTTGCAGCCGACGGAGATCAGCAATGAGCAATCGCAGGTGCAGCTGGGAAGAAGATTGACCAGATATTTCTGCCAACCCAAAATGGTGACATTGTCCACAGTCATCGTAGTACTCACTCTCTTCCTCAGTAGTGTCTTCGTCAACGAACAGGCTGCATCTTCTTCCACGGTAATGCACCCAGCAGCTCACAGAATCCTCCCTTTTGTGGTGGCATTGCAGTGATGATGTCGATCATCTTTTGCTAGATCCTGTAGTCATGCCCATGCATGCATGCATGAATGAATTCAATCTGCAAGCTGAACAAGTCTGGACCTCAATTATGTTCCTCTTTGATCATCGGAGTAGCAGCAGCAGCAGCTTGGGTGCACTGTAAGAAGTGCTGCTGGACTGGACTCAGACTTGCAATGTTGTTTACATACATCCTCTTGTTTTGCTTTCTTTGGGTGGTTGCAGACAACTGTAGTGATGGAAAGATTTGTTTCAACTTTCCAGGTACTACAACATCACTTCTGAGATTGATGGATGATGAAAAAAGCTTACAGAATTTAGGATCACAGCAGCCCAATGGAAATTACATGTCCTTAGACTTGTTATAGCAGCAGCAGCAGGCAAGCATGCAGCACTGCTGCTGCTGCTGCTGCTGCTGATGATGATGATAATGATGAGTACCTTTCTAGAGAAGTGCAGAAGTAATGAATTCTTCTTCTTTGCTGCAATCTGAATTTTTTTGAGTTCCCTGTTGTTGTTGTTGTTGTTGCGATTACCAGCTGCTGAAATTGGTTTTGGGTTTTGTGGATCTGACATTCCTGGCAGGATTGTTCTACAATCGAGATCAATAGTACTAGCAACTCATCCTTGAAATGTGCTGTAACAAGGGCATATTGTAGCAAAGCTGCTAGTGCAGAACTCTTACCAAAAGGAATTGTTGTGGGTACTTCAGACTTGCAAATGAGATCTCTTACTCCAGAAGATGAGGACATGGTAAATAATTCTTTTTCTGCAAGCACCCTGCACATACCCACCCATCTTCTAGCTGCCACCTGCAAGAACCCTGAGGCTTTGTTTTGATCAGATGAACAACTTCTTCTTCACAGCAATTTGAACTCTGGCACTGCAAGTGTGTGTAGTACTTTGTGACCAGTCCTTCAGGAAGTTGGACTGTATTGTATAGCTCAAGGTCTGTTTGAACAACAATTTTTTGTTTCTGGAATTTGGCCAGGTCAAGAAAAACATGCCCAAAAATTTGCTGGCTATGGCAGTGGGTATCAAGCAGAAGGAAGGAGTCAATCGAATTGTCCAAAAGGTTTTGAATCCATTCCATTCCCTCCCAGGCACCTAAGTTCTTGAGAATTTGTTACCATCAATCTCCAGGAGCCCTTGAAACTGTTCCCCCTTTTTTCTGCAACCCTTGAATCCACAACCCCAGTTTACTGAAGCTCCCTGAGCAACCCAGATTAGTTCTGGAGCTCTGAGCAGTTACAGTCCAGCTTACAGGAGCTTCCTGAGCATTTGCCTGGCTTACTGGAGCTTCAGGCTCATGAACATTTGCTGATGATGGTTTTGTTATGTATTGTTCTGTGTTGAATTTCAGTTTCCTCTCAGCAACTTCACAATTATGCTCTTCCACTATGATGGCTTAGCCGATCAATGGAATGATTTGCCATGGTATAACCAATCAATTCATATTGTTGCATTGCGGCAAACAAAATGGTGAGAAACCAAGTACTTAGATCTCATGAATCTGCATGTACCTGATGCGCCTGGTTCTTTCCCCAGCTTGTTGATTTGTCTATGAACTGTACCCTGTTGTCTCTGTAGTACATCTCCAGAAACTGCCTGGCTTTGGACCCCAGCTTGTTGATTTGTGTGTTCCAGTACTGTGCTTCTTGTTCTTCTGAAGCTGGTACATGTATTTTGTGTCGGTGGTTGTAAAATTGTCAATGGGTTTGAAAGATTTCATGTAAACTTTTTTATGTGTTTTTGAAGGATTTCATGTAAAATTTTGGATGAGTTAATTTGAAGGATTTCATCATGAATGCACAACTGGTACAAAAGTATGGTTTATTAATCTACAAGTTTTGTTGGGGAGAACTTGGCAGGTGGTATGCAAAACTGGTACAAAAGTATGGTTTATTAATCTACAAGTTTTGTTGGGGAGAACTTGGCAGGTGGTATGCAAAACGGTTCATGCATCCCGACATTGTGGAGCAGTACAACTACATATTTCTTTGGGATGAGGACTTGGGAGTTGAGAACTTCAATGCTTCCAGGTAAGTACCCAAGGGAAAAGAAAAATAAAATCCTTCATGAATGAGAGACACTCTTGATATTAGAGAAGAAATCAAATTTTGTTGATGCCATGACCAGAAGGAATTCATATCTCGAGCTCAGGGTCTGCTTTTCTGTATTGTTCACCAGATATGTGCAGATCATGCAAGAGGATGGAATGGAGATTTCTCAGCCTGCACTTGACCCTGCATCTAACATTCATCATGGGATCACAATTCGCAAACCTGACAGTAGATCTCACAAGTAAATAATATCATGTAACACCATGAATCTTCAAGCAAATTTTCTTTCTTTACCACGCTTAGTCTACTGCCAAAGTTTTCTACCTTTGCAAGTTTGGCAGATACTCTAAGACTGACTCTTGTACTTGTTGGTTCTTTACTGTCATGGCAAACCTGTAGGAGATTTTTCAAGACGCAGGGCACAACTGGCTGTACAAAGGAAAGGGATGGACCTCCTTGTACAGGGTGAGTGTTTTCAACTTCTCATTCAATGCAGATCATGTGCTTGCACAACTGCAATTCCTTCCTGGTCTGAATGATACTAGAACCATCCTCAGATTAAATCCCTCAAGAGTGAGATACACATGCACATCTCAGGAGTTCAAAGTGTCATGCTTTTGGTCTAGATTTCTTCCACAAGCTCAGTACTATCCTGAAGTCAGGGGCATGGATTGAACTCTGACACTTGTGCAGATGGGTTGAAGTCATGGCACCAGTTTTCTCAAGGGCAGCATGGAGGTGTACTTGGCATATGATCCAGGTATACACTGCACTAGCATTTCCACTAGTCCTGAAAATGTATTGATAGGCTGAAGTGGTAGACTGGGGTTGACAGCTGAATCTTCTTTTGTTGTTGCACTCAACCCTATTATGTTTGTGTGTTGTTGCAATATGGTGTGGCAACGAACAGAACGATCTGGTTCATGGCTGGGGGATTGACTTCAAGGTTGGGTACTGTGCCCAGGTGAGTGACTTCCATTGTAAAATTGGATCCAAAGGGTTTAGTGTTTAGGGTTTTACAAAAACAGAAATTTCATGCTTTCATTATGCATCAACTCATGATGCTGATCATGCATCTAAGAGTGACAACACTCTCTAGTTTCCTTTTATGCCACAAATCCACATTCAATGCTATAATGGTTGTCATGTGTGATTGTGGCACTAGGGTATCCGGAGCCAAAAAGTGGGAATTATCGATGCTGAATATATCCTGCATCAGGGCATCCCATCTCTTGGAGGCCCACGTTTCAACAGGGTATGTTCAAGCACAATCATCCTCCCTAACTTGTTCAATGTGTTAGCCAAACCTTTCCCCACTATGATCATCAGTTCAAAGTTCAAACAATGGTTGCGCTTGCTTGTGGATGGATGCTGCATACATTTCATGCATCATGCACACAATCTAAAGCTTCCCAAATGCAATTCACCTGCAGACTTGTCATATTGTCATGTTGGGATAGGTGGGTACACTCACAGTATAATGTGTTTTCACTCTTCCTTGCACGAGCCCCTATTCCAGTAATGCCCATCAACAATTTTTAAAATGTTAAATTTTTTTGATGATACCTAAGGGGTATCTGGCGAACAAGGTATCATGGAAAAAATAAAATAGGGTATTTTGAAAAATGAAGCACTCACAGGTGTGGCGGGCATTCTGTTTTTCAAAATCCCCTCGGTTCTTACACTCCATAATGTTTTAGTGCATGTTTAAAACACAACTAAAACACTACAACCAACCAGTGATAACAAAGAGAGAACAGCCCATCCCAATCTACCCCATCAGCCACCTATCAATACCAGTTGAGAACTACCTAAGTATGCTTGAGAACGCACTGCTGGTTCCTGTTGTACCCTGATTTTTCCCAAGTATTCAGCTCATCTAAGTATTTTAAGCTAGTGCTCTAGCAAGTTGGAGAGGTTGATGAGGTTTTTGATCCTGCTCTTGTAGTCTTATTCTTAGTCTGCACACTGACACAAGACAATTTTTTGCACATCAGACAACTCTCAGAGAAATGGCGCGGAGAGGTCAGGGTGCAAAGGTATGTTACTTCTAGTACCAGATTTATTATTGTCACTATATTGATACTGAACTTCATAGATCTGAGCGGTTTGGTTCTGAGCACAGTTCTAGTTCACATTCCTAAACTTCTGGTTTTACAGTGAATCTGCTCAGGACGTCTCTAAATAATCCGCTTTAGATTTAACCATGGACGCCAAATCTTATTCTCATATTTTGTGGTGGTGGGTGGTGAACTTGCAGACACCCGATTTACGCAAACAGGTGAGTACCATATTGCCACCATGGTTTTTTTGTCAATGTGTTTCTTTTGGGATATGAATTCAGGTTTTCAGAATTTGGGAGGATTTTGTTCTTTGAGCAACAAACAAAGGGCTATAATAGGAAAGCATATATATCTATATATCAAATCTATAATTTTTTTCTCATTGGGTTGGTGGATGGAAAATGATTTTGTGCAAATCAGGTACGATTGCGATCTGTTATAGAAATGAAAGAATTTCTGAGACGCTGGCGGAACGCCATCAAAACAGACCCTGACTGGATTGATCCATATCAGACCTTCAACGAAAACTCACCAGGTTTCCATGAGGATGCTCGTTATTAAAAGCCCAAACTTTCACTGTAAATATTGACAGAAGAACTCCCCAATTCTGCACTAGACAAAATTTTCAAACGCACTAGTAGTCTAAATCTTTCTTCTCCAATTCTGCATTTCTAAAACAAAATTCTTATACATAAGTGTTTTTTCCCATGATACCCAGTAGTGGCTAATATTACCTACCTAGTCTCTTGAGTTACTCTGTATGGCTTGCATTCAAGATTCAGGTGCACAATGTTATAAGCTCTTGATGTTGCAGAGAAACCATTGCAACAAAGACTAGACTGGATGGATGGATACTACTCCTGGAGTGTGCTGAGGATTTGAGTGATTTAGTTCAAGCCCAGGTACAATTTTTCAAGGAGCATGGTTTAGGCCTGGGCCCCGTATTTATATTTAAGATTGTGATGTAAATTTACGCAGCTTCACAAATTTATTTATGCGAATAACTTAAGACACTTCATCATCATCGTCATCATCATCATCATCATCTTTGTCGTCTGAATTTTTGAGAAAATTTTTGGGTCTTCTCAAATTTGACAAGAAAATATATCTTGGAAAAAATTTGAGTGTTTGAAACTTTTGACTTGCATTCAACGACAAGTCTAATGATGATCTTGAAAATGTTTGAGTCTTGAAAGAAAATTTTGATTTCAATTCAACAAGAATCTTGAAACATTTTTGAGTCTTGTTCAACTTTAAATTCCTGGCAAATTATATATGGTATTTGTCACTGATCAATTTTTTTTTTAAATTGAAATAAAAAAATGTGAATAAAAATATAAGGTCCCAATATATTGGTTGTTGGGTAAAAATTATTATTTAATTATTTTTATAATAGATTTATGTTTATTTTGAAAATTAAAATATCATTAATATTAAGTATGTGTTTATCTTAAATATTATGGAAAAAATCAAAAGTAACATATCTACTAAAAGATGTGAGGTATTAATTGTTAATAGATTTAATTAATATCAATAAGTTCAATTAGTAGCTTCATAAGTGAACTAGTATCAATCAATGAATTAGTAATCGAACGTGGAAGGACATGAAAGGATGTTAGTTGTTAAATCATTTTTTCAGATTTGTAACTAACAACTTGGTAAGATTGTAGCAAACTATTTTTGAAATGTTACATCACATTAAGTTTTTGTGTCTGTTATTGTTCCAACTTATTTATCTATTTTTTTTGTATTTTTTCTTTCTAAATTGCTAACCATCCACCCAATGCCACATGTTGTAAATCTTGCAGGCTTTTTCAACATGCAATAAAATCACATAATTGAAACGTGTTAACATTTTTGACAATGGAAGGAATAGTGAAAATTGCACCATCATTATCAAATTCTTCATACTAGATTTTAAAATTACCAAGCCATGTCTATCTTGAAGAGTATGATGTCATGGAGGAACATGGGAGCATGGCTAAGGTTGAAAAAGGGTAAAACCATTTTTTATTATTATTTTCATTTTTTGAAAAACAACGAAATTTTTCACATCTTACACAACCTATACATGGGGAAGTGAAAACATAATAAAAGGAGCCAACGGCACCAAAGTAAAAGTCTTTTTTCAAGGACTACACATGACATGTGTCATTTTTATGTTGGTTTATAACTTTAAAATTTGTATTTTGAATACTTAATTTAACAATGCATGTTAGATATAAACATGTTTTGATTACAAATTGATTTTATATCATATATATTATGCATTAATGCCTTCTATCACATAAATATGAACAACTTTTGTTAAGGCCACATTTTCAAAATTCATAATTTTAAGGATCAAAAACATGTTTGAACTAAATGTGCTCAAATTGGTTATAAAAACAATTTTCATTAGTTCAAGTCCTTTTGCCCTTTTAATCATCAATATTAAAATCCTCATTTATAAATCTTTAAAGGAATGGTGCACATTTGGTAGAAAAAAGGACTTTTAAAAAAAATAAAGATAACTTCTCAAAGTTTGAATGCTTTGAACATGAAGAAACATTTTTTATTTGTGTCAAGCTTTGAGCATGTAAACTTTACAATAATGAAAAATATTCCAAAAAATTTTATGATGATCCAAACTATTATCATTCCCTTGTCACCTTTCAAACATACAAAAATGTAATTTTAAAGAGTGTCATTTAGTTGGGTGGTTCCTTTGACTGTGTTTTTACCCTAGGAAAAAATGATTTTGTTATAAAAATTTGAAAACTTGATTCACATTTTAGCCCATCAATTATGGAAATTTTTAGCATAAAAATTTTGTTTAATCATTTGAAATATTTTTTCATACATAACATTTTGTTGTGGCATTGGTGTTTTCTCCAATTTCATTCTTGCCATTCCACTTGCATATGTTCAATGTGGTATCCCAAACAATACCTTGTTTGACGTAAGTCATGTAAAATTTTATCACTTATTGTCACCCTAGGACAATGATGCAAATGTCCATCTATAGTAAATTGAAAAGGTTATGTTTTTGGGGAGTAAGAATCATGCCCCTAGAGGTTTAATAGGTGTGACCTAAAGGTGATTGTTAACCTATTAGATGATAACTATTGCAATACACTTTGATGATATTTTCTCAATATTTCCCCTTCATCCATATGTCCAAAACTTGAAAGTAAATAATACATATGATAACAAAAATATAATCATATATCTTCCCTTGCCATAAGAGAATGAGAGGGGAAAGTTTAAAGATGTACAACACATATAATGTTTGAATTTTGCTAACTTGGTTTTAGTATATATATCCACCCACATGTCTTTGATGGAGGTGAAAACCAAAGTGATTTGGTTATTCTTCATTTTTTTTCAAAAAGAATGATATGGAAATTCTATGTGTTTGAACTAGGTATGAAAACAAGGATTTCCACTTAAGTTGATGGTAGATTGATTATCACAAAATAAATGTTAAGAACTTGTTAAGGAAATCCATAATCATTCCAGAGTTGACAAAGCCATTAATATTCATTTGTGATAATGGTTGTGGCAATGTATTCAATCTCACTTGAGGAAAGACAATTATAAATTGCTTCCAATGTTGCTAAAAATTTGGACCTCCATCAAGTATAAATGCATATCCCAATGTTGAACATCAAGTATCAAGGTCACTCATCCAATTAGAATATGTCCAACCATGAAGGATTATACAAGTGTGCAAAGATCAACATAAAAGATACCCATGGTAAAAGGAGCTTTAAAGTATTGCAATATTCTTTTGATACTGAACCAATGTGTGGTTCCTATATTTGACATGAATTGAACCAAATATTAAGATTACCAAACCTAGCCTTCTATTAATTACCAAAAACAATGAACTACTAATGGCTTGTGCACAACAAATAGAAGCCATAGCAACTTGTTCAATATGAGTAAAAGGCATATCAAGTTGAATAAATTTGACACCAACTTCCATTGGACTATTAATAGCTTTAGCAATAAGCATGTTAAACTTCCAAAGTGCATCCCAAAGAAAAAATTTACTTCATATTCTATTATAATAGTTTGAATGAAGCCATGTGTTATGAGTTGTGTTTTAAAATTAGCAAAAATGGCATTGCATCCAAACATGGTAAAGTATGCCAAAAACAAATTCCACTTTGTAGTCATAGTCACAATTGAAACACAAACATTAATAACCCTATTCAAAACCTCTTTAGGTCTCATTGTGAAATCATGGGGCCCTCCATTAAGTTTACAATAAGTTACACATAAAGTTTGAAAAATTTTAATATTCAAAAAATGGATGAAAAATATCTTGAAAATGGCATTTTGTTTATGAATAGAAATCATTCAACGTAACATAGCTTTCATCTCAAAAACAAATAGAAATCCATTTTCCTTTTACCTTTCATTATGGACCAAGAAGGGAATTATGTTATAGAATAAAAAGGGTACCACTTGGGTTGTGATGTAACAAAATATCCACATGTTGGGACAAGGGATTTATTACAAATCTTGGAGGTTCCTCCATGGGTAGTGTTGGGGAATTAGTAGCTAGAAGGGGTGAAGTTCTAGGTGAATGACATTAATAATTGGTATTTGACTATGAACTAATGGTGCAACATGAAGGGGGTGGCATAAGGTCATCAAATATGGACACATTTAAAGGGTTAGGTTCAACTTTTGATGTGTCGGCCTTCGTACGCAAAAAAATGGCATCTTTTTTAATAATGACTTTCCTATTTAAAGGATAATTTATTTGTTGTAAGGTCAAATAGCCTATAGCCTTTAATGTTAAGGGATTTTCCATGCTTGAAAAATATGTAATTTTTTAGATTTTGAAATTAAACTTTGTTCTTTTTTCATTAAATATTTGGGCAAAATTGGGATACCAAAATATTCGAAGATGAGAAATATTGGGTTCGAGTTTGAACCGTACTTCAATTCAAGTGTAGTTTTGTTCAATGTAAATGTAAAAGACCAATTTTGAATGAAGCATACCATGGTATGGCCTTCACCCAAAAATCTTTGGAAAGTTATATCACTTTCAACATGCTTTGGGTAGCTTCCAAAAACATATGCATTTTCTGCTTAGAAACTCCATTATTAACTTTGAATGTATTGGATTGTAAATTATCTAAAAATTGCATGGGACTCACAAAATTATGAAAGTTCATTAAAAATATATTGCCCCCATTATAGTAACAAAAAAAATAAAATTCCATGAAACTAGGTTTTTAACCATAGTTTAATATATCTTGAATTTTGAAAATACAAGTTAGATTTATGTTACCAAAAAACAAAATGGACTAAAGAAAACAATCATTGATGAAAAGGACAAAATATTTGACACCTTTGAATGAAGAGGGAGGTGATATCCATCCATTGACATCAATATGGACAAGGTCAAGTAGACCTAGTTTTTGGTTAGGTAGGCCTTACAAAAGTCCTAACTATTGCATTTGTAATAATGAATTAATATTCATTTTTCCATGCATTGATGTAAATGATTAATTCATGTTGAACTAGAATTAGTTGTTATTGACAAAACTTGAGTAGGAGGGGAAAGACCTACACCAATATGATACAATTGTCCAACTTGTTTGCATTTTAAAACAACTTGTTGGCCAATTTGAATGGTGGGGTGAATGGTACATAGACCATAAGAAAACATTATTTCATTGGTCCCTTTTGAAATAATTTGACTTACAAATAGTAAGTTTTTGGTGAGTTTAAAAACATGAAGAACATGATCAATAATGACAACATGACTAGTTCATAATTTGATAGTAACCAAGTATATGCCAATTGCATTACGTTAGCCATCATCATCCATATAAATCTATTTAGGATGGTCTAATGTTTGGAAATTAGTGAAACAAACAATAATGGGGGACATATGTTGAATAGTTCATGAATCAAGATACCAAGTATTTTGGAAATCTTGGGGGAATGATGTAATGAAACTAAATAGGTGGATCAGTACTTCATTACCAATTATCTCATTAACTAGATCTTTTCACTACAAGGAACTTGCAAATTATCAACTAGTCTTTTCAATTGTAAATGATTATTTTTCAATGGTGAATACCACGTGTGAACTACAAATTCTTTTAGTCATCTTCAACAAGTCACATAAAAACTTAGTAGCAAAAGACATGGCATGGCACTTAGTTGAAATAATAGTCATATCAAGATATGACTCACACAAACTTTTCATCCAACTAACATCTAGCCAACATGGCATGGTCATTTACAACAAAAAAAAAATTTACAATCACAAATGCTTACATCGCATGGTCACTTGAGACTAGTTTTACAATTAAAATGTGAGGATGACTACGTTTTTTAACCATTGAAATGTTGACACATGGCTCCAAGTTCAACAAATGGCACCACATGGGCAACCTAGGCTAGCCGAGACTAGGCCACTTAGTGTAGCTAGCCTAGGGTCCTTAGGTTAAACAACCTATCTACCTAACCTAGGTTACCTAGTCTAAAAAACATGGGCTATGTAGTCTATGTGGCTTAAGCTAGACACCTCAACTTATAGTAGGCATTTAAACTACCTAGTGTAAACTAGGGTAAATAGGTTCTAATAGTAAGGATTTGATCCTTTCATCTTCACATTGAAAACCAAAGTGCTTATCATTGCATCCACTTTTTTTTAATGTAATATGCAATGGAATCACATATTAATAAACATTTTTATTAACCTCCCTAAGTGACCTATTCAACCTACCCTCCGTTATGTAGGCTACTTAGGGGCTTACCTAATGTTGCGTAGACTACCTAGGAATCGACTATGTTACTTAGGTTACATAAAGGCTACCTAAAAGTTACTTAAGCATAGGGACTACTTAAATGTTGCTAAACTGCCTAAGGGCTACCAAGGGGATGCTTAAGCTACCTAAGTTATTTAAAGGTTCTATAGCTACCTAAAAATTGCTTAGGTTAACTAGGATACCTATGGGTGTACTTAAGGGTTGTTGAAGCTACTTAGATTACTTAAGGGCTTTTTAGAATCTACCTAAATTAATTAAGGTACATACCTAAAGGCCCACCTAGGGGCTATGTAGGTTACTTAAGGTATCCAAGGGTTACTTAGGGCATGCTTAAACTATGTAGGGCACTTAAAACATGTTTGGCCTACCTAAGGCTAGTTAAATTACCTATGGATCAAGGGGCCTACCTAAAAGGCTACCTAAGCTACTTAAGGGGTAATAATGGGCTACTTAAATTATTTAAGGTATTTCTAAAGGCTACCTAAAGGTTGTGTAGGTTTCTTAAAAACTACCCACTTGTGATGTTTAGACTATTTAAAATACCTAGGGGTCTACCTAGGACTACCTAAGCTACTTAGGGGTTGTTAGGTTATTAAAAGGTTATCAAGGGTGCCAAGGGGTTGCTTAAGTTGTATTTTAAGGGGCTATCTAGGGGCTACTTAAAGGTTTTTTAGGCTACATAGGTTACATAGGAGCTACCTAAACTACCTAAGGTATGCATGGGCCTACACATGGGTTACCTAGGGGGTGTTAGGGTATTTAACAATTATTGAAAGTGTTTTCAAGCTACCTAAGGACATATTTAAAAACTATCTAGGTTATTTAGCGGTTGCTTACATTACTTAGGCTACCTAAGGGCTACCTAAAGGTTGTCTAAACTAATTAATGTAACTAAGGGCCTACCTAGGGGTTGTTTAGACTAACTAAGGTATGTATGGGCCTACCTAGTGGGCTATGTAGGTTACTTAAGGGCTTCTTGGGGATTGCTTAAACTAATTTGGATACTTAGGGGCCTACCTAAAGGTTGCCTAGGTTACTTAAAGTACCTAGGGGCTATTTATGACTTGCCAAGGGTATTTAAGATAGCTAGGAGCTACCTAGTCCTAAGCCATGTAAGTTAACATGACATGTTGCATGCATTAGTTAATTGTCATTCACAAATGTACATTTGCAACTATGATATATAGTTGTAATTCAAGTTGAACAAGATGTCACATGTGTAATCACAGGTGAACCACATTACTAATCACAAAAGCAACAAACAATAGAAGAAAACTATCTTTTCACTAGAAAAAATCTTGTTTTTTGTAACCAACAAATTTGTGATTAAATGTGATTGAATTGTCACTTGCAATTATTTTGGTCACTGTCACAACTATTTGTTGTTTTTGGTCATGTTTGTAACTATGTTGTAATTTATTTGCAACTATTGTTTCTTTCATCTTTCCAAAAAAAGACTTTTCATTTGGTTTTCATATAAGAAAGGTCATATATGTCCCATTAGTTACAAATGTGACCAAAATTAATCACAACTTTATGAAATAATAAAACTATTTCAAAATTTTCAAAGGGGTATTGGAGGCATATTAAAACATTGTACAAGTGTATAATGCAGGTATGTACAAAAAATGTATTAAAATCATATGTAGTTCATATTTAGAGCATATTAAAATATATCAAACATAATTAATGTACATGTGATATTTGTAATTATACTAATTACACTCAAAATACTATAATTAATCTACAAAAACTGCAAAATCACTATAATCATAAAAATTATACATTAATCACAATAATTAGGTAATTTACAATTGAAATTAACTATTCATAAATCATAAATATTATTTTTAAAAATATATTGAATTTATTATAATTAAAGTAATTACTATAATTATTGTAATTGAAAGGATTATATTATAGTAATTAAATTATTTATCTCTTATAGTTAAATTATTTTTGTTACATAAAGTTTTCTAATAATTTTATTGTAATTAGAATAATTAATTTAATTTTTATAAATTATTTTATAAATTATTTCTACTTAATAATTTTTATTAAAACATAATTTTTAACATGAATTATTAAAATTTTTACATTAAATACATAATTTGTGACTAAATTGTCTTTCTATAATTTATAATTAAAATTTTATTAACAATAATATTGTGGTTGTCTATTGATACATATTGCACCATGTGTCACAATTAAAAACCATTTAAACATGTAAATTAAATGTCCTAGATTATTTGAAAACTATAATAAAAAATTTATTTAAAATAATTAAAATTTGGGACATGTGGTAGTACATCACTTTGCCTTCATTAACGTCCAAAATAGTCATATCTTAATTACATGTGACAATATGTATATAATGGAATCAAAGGATTAATTTGTGTATTGTTGATTTTTCTTTCATGAATCCAATATACCTTGTCATTTGCAATTATGGTTGCATGTGACTTGATTTTTGTGACTAGGGGGATCTTAATTGTATTTATAATTCTAGTGACGAGTAATTAAAACTGGGATATGGGGGATTTTTTGGAATCCTTCATACGATTGTCCATGGACAATTCTAAAGACAATTTCAAAAATAACTACCTCATTTTCAAGCTTAACTATTTCATTTCTTTTTTAATAACTATTTATTTTTCCTATTAATTTTTTGAATAACTATCGCCCACTTTTCTTAATAATGACCTCCATTTTATAACTACCTTACTCTTTCCCCATATCCACCAACATGGACTTTAGAGATAATTTTAATATGATTAATTGGGGTTAATGTGACTTGGCTATTATGCAAACAAGAGGATGATCAATGCTACCTAGATTGTCACTAGGGTAATGCGTAGCAACACTGAGTTCAAATAAAATTTAGTTGTAAACATTAGTTACAAAATTCAATTTTTCTTTTAGTGTGTTTTACTAATCATTTATAACTAAAAATGTCATTTTTGACCATTTTAATTACATTTAGAAAACCCTAAACCCATTTCATCTAAATTAATACTAGTTGGAATGGTTGTTATTTTGTGTAGATTCTCTAAAAGAACTAAGTGATTGGGAATATATTAATTTGATTGAAAAGACTAATCACATGGAATTTTTTTAATAACTTATTTTGGGTATAAAAGGTCAATGCTTGATTAAGAACAAAAACATAATGAAACATATAATTTCTTGGAGGATGTTAGCTATCAAAATTTGAATTAAAATAAGATTAAAAATATTTGCAACTTGTTATAATAAATGCCTATAATTGTCCAAGTACATGACATGTTTTTTTCTTCATCATTTTTGAATAAATATGAATTTTTGAAAGTGTCATAATTCCTTGTAAATTTAGTGTTTCATCTTTAAAAATGACAATAATTTCAAATCAGTTTTATTATTATTATTATTATTTATGTTTTCTTATATAATAAAATAAAAAAATCTTAACACATCATGTACATTTTACCCCCTTTATGTGTGGTAAAGGACTTTTGAAATTCTAAAATTTTGGATCAATTTTGGAAAGTTCTTTGAATTTTTAAAGTTTTAGAATTCCACATATTTTAAGGTATGAGTGTGTTTTTTTATATGGTTAATAGGTCTTCATCTTCTTAATTTTTTCCTCATCAAATGTGTTTTTATTATACAAATCCTTTTGATAATCCTTTGCAAAATTGACTATTATTTAACACATTGATGTTCACTTTTAGAGATCATAAATCAAAACTTAAACTTGAAATTTCATCAATGGATTTTTGGTTTGAATTCTTTGACATCCATATGAATGGAAGAAAAAAAAAACTTGCCATAATTGCCATGGTTTTAAATGAAAAGACATAAATATTTAGCCAATTTTGATTATTTTGCGGTTTGACGCCCTTTTTAGCTCATTGGATTATGACTACACCCATTCATCCTAGATTTGTTTAGATGTTGGTAACATATGTACCCATGAGATTTGATGATTTCCACAATGGAAAATTATGTCAATTAATGTTTTGTCTTCTTTTCATTTGCATGTTGCTTGTAGAATGGGACAACCAACACCTAGGTTAGTCTTGATAAATTCCAAACTTCAAATCACATAAGGAAAATTTACATTTTTATATTCCATAAACAAGTAATTAGTACTCATAATGTTATCGATTGTATAATTTTTTTGAAACAATTTTGAATTGAAACCATGTTTAAATTATATCATTAGATAAATAATAAAAGCAAGAACCTTTTAAGATGTATTTACATGTACATAACATAAATGCTCCTTCATATTATATTGAATAAATCATTTTCAAACTTTTAATAACCTATTCAAAGAATGCTATATTTTGGTTGAGTATTTGTAACCAAAACTTTTGTTGATGATGATTTCTAGGTCTTGTAAAAAATCTTTAGATGAAGGAACTCTTACTTCATCTTTTGTAAAAAAATTTATTTCACAATTATTTGACACGTGTTGTAAAAGGATTATTCTATTATAATATTATGATAATTGATTTAATCAATTAACATAGAGAATCATTGAGAAAAGACACCTCATGTGAGAGAAGAAAACACATTGTGACTTATTTATATTGATGCAAGTGTCCATCTATAGTAAATCAAAGGTTATGTTCTTTGGGATTAAGAGACATGCCCCCAAAGGATTTAATAGGTCATATGACCTTTATTTTAGGGGTTGTTAACATGTTGGATGGTAAATTTTACATTTAAATGATATGATAACTACTTTAATAGCATTGTCAAGCTTGTAATTTTCTCCATGATTTAAAAACATGTAAATCCCAACATTTCTTAGCAAAAAGTTCCCATGACACATTTGGTTATCTAAAAATTTGTGAATGATCCACAAGAATGACAAAACACAAACTAGTTGTTGGATTGAGGTTCTTTTTCAATTGAAGGTTGATTAACAATATTAGGGCCTTACCACAGAAGAGGGTAAGGTGCAATTTTGCAAAAAATATCAAAGCAATTGAAACCACTATTTAATTTTTTGTATTTAACATTTTAGAAAACAAATGAAAACTACAAATGAAGTAAGTAGTTTGTATACATGTTATTTTCAATACATTGATACACATTTCTTCAAAATTTTAGGGTAGTATAAATGATGTTGAAGATATAGTAGATAAATATAGCATTAAAAACATTAAAAACATTTTTAATGTTTTTAAAAAAGATTTATTTAAAAGATTTCAAAAATATTCTTCAAAAAAAAAAAAAACAATGGCCTAAAGGGGCAAGTGTGGCTCATGATTGAATGTTTACATGCAAAACAATAGTGAAACCCACAACCTTATTTATTTATAAAGTTGTCTATCTACCACATGGGAGGAAAGGAAGAGAAATGTCATCTTTTATGGCAACATAAATGACAATTTCCTAAAATCTCATTCTTCCATGGAGTTTATATTGGAAATTTGAACTTTCAAAAAACTTGTGTGTTGTTTTTTCAATCTTTGGTGCTAAGGCATAGGGTTGCTTTCTCTTCACATTCCTATACATAACTATTTTTAATGGTTTTCTCTTCACCTCTTTGTGTAAAGACAAATTTCTCTCCACCTCTTATAAATAAATAGATTTCTTTTTAGGCATGTCACTTCACAACACCTTTCTTTTCACCTTTGCTTCCTTACACACTTTCATGACAACTTTTAGCATTTCATTATTCTTTACAAATCCCAACATTATTTTGCACACAACCTTTTTATGATAATCTACTTTTTTTTGTTTTTTGTAAATAATTGATTTGTAATGAGTTTTATAAATATGACCATGGTATTTCATGAATCAAATGCAAAAAAATTTAGGGTTTGGATTGATCTTTCACAAATTCCAAATGATATTGCACCAATTTCACCTTTTGCTTTTAAAAAAAAATGGCATCAAGTAACAATTTCAAACTCCACCATATGTCTTGTCCTTTCTTGTCATCTTTCTTGTGTGTTCACCATTTGCCATTTATGTCTCGTCCTCCACCATTGATTTCATAATTTTTTTTAAAACTTGGAAATGCCCATTCACTCCACAAAAATGCATGGTTGAAAAAGCTCCACCAAAATAAAATAAAAGGCACCCTACAAAAAATGTTTGAAACAAAACCCTACAAGATTCAAAAATGAAACTTAAGAAAAAATAAATGGTAGTCCATGGAAAGATCATTAAATCTTATTGCTATCAATGTAGAAATTCAAGACATATTTTCTTCACCCTTGAAGCAAAGTAAATGGCAATCTTGTGTGTAGTGGAAACACTTCTTGTTTACTGATTTGTTTCAAGTTTTGCTAAATGTGAAAATTTTAATTATGCATAAGTATGTAATTAATTCCCTTGTCACTCCACTTTCAATTGCATTTCAACAAATTTCTTACTATAAGTTTAGGGTTCTTCCATTATGTTGAATTGAAATTGTTTTTGTGTTTTTATGGATAAAAGGTTGTTGGAATTGTTGTTTATAAGACTTGATAAATGGTTCAAGGTACATGCCAAATTATTTTTCATTTGTCCAAAATTCAACAAGGATAATGAAGCTTGTAGGAAGAAATGGTGACTCATTTATAGTGACCACAATCAGGATAAAACGATGAACAAGTTTTGGGAGTAGCAAATTAGATAAATGCCACATTAGCATGACTTGGTAGATGGATTCATGCATGATAGAATTAATGAACTATTTATCATGTACATAATCTAGATGGCATTGAACCAAATGTCATTTTTAAAAAGATGAAAGTGAAATGTGAGAATAGTAACAATTCAAACATGGAAAACTCATTTGAAAAGAAAAAGAAGGAAAATAACATTTTTCAACAATGTTTTATTGAGTTGAAAAAAATTTAGGAAAAAATGATGGACAATGTTTTAAAAAATGATGATTTGAAAATGACTTTATTCATGTCAATGCAATAAACCATGAAGAAATTGGTTTACAAATTATAACCTCAAAAGATAATTAAATGGATGAAGTGCTAACCTAAATCCATGTGTGTTGGAATTTTTAGTCAAGATTGTCTTCTTTTTGGAATCCCACAAAGATTTTGCAATATTGTTTCATCTAGCAACTAGTTCTATTGAAGTCTTTGTTCCAACTTGTATGACTATTTCATAAGCTTTACCTTTTTCTTGTTTCATAAACTCCAATTTTGCTTGGGAACTTTCGTAAAACCTAAAGAATTTTGTAATGAATTCCTACAATTGTAAACCTCTCTTTTTGTGAATCCTAGAAAAAAAAATTGTTATAAAAAATCAAAAATTTTAGTAATGGTTTCATTAAACTAGTCATCATTGAATTTGTCCCCCATCATTGTGCAAATGTTGTGTAATAGCAAACGTGTTCCAACAATGTTTGGTATGTTGACATCAATTCTTTGTAGCCAAATTCTCCATCTTCATTTTAGATGACCAAATGTTCTTTTCACTCACATTTGTATGAAACTTTGAATGGAGTTCCAATTGTATTCCACTTTGGACAATATGTCTTTGTGTCCTTTGAATGGTGGAAGCATCCATGGACAATCAAAATCTATTCATCACTTGATTATTTAGAGTTCAACACCATTGACTCTAAAGACACTCCACAACAAAGCCTTGTTGTCTAACGTCCTTTTCAACTATATAGTTAGAGATAACAATCCAAATTTCAAGGTTTTTGCATTGAATATGTTTTGATTGCTTTTGAAACTTGCTAGATTCATGATTCCTCATAATGTTGTTAGTTTGCTGAGCATAAGATCACTAAATTAACAATATTATGAAAAATCATGAATACACTAAACTAATGACCATTATGAATAACCTTCAGCTCCTCTAATGATCTAACTTTCATTTCATTTAGGAGGGATATTCAAGAGTAAGGTAAAACTTGAGGGTGAGGGCATAATTATGTGACACAAAGATTACAATTAAATTAAAAAAAAATGTTGGGTGGGTACATGGATTGTTGGAACCCACTCGAAATTAAGCCCAATTTTCAGAATTGGGTAGGAATTAGAACGAAGTTTATAACCTAGTTTTGGAACCAAAGGTGGAACCAACCTTGATTCCATGTGATTATTTTTTGGAACTAAACTTAAGGTCTAGTTCCTAAGTGGGTCAAAACCATAACTAGATCAAAGTTTTGAAAAAACTCTAGTTCCAATTCCAAGTGGATAATGACTTAAAGCAAAGGAGTTGGGACTAGGAGGAATTTTGCTCATCCTCATCCTTGCTTTTGATTTAGGACTTCACACTTTCTAAGGGGGTGCATCCCAAGTTCAACCTTTTGTTTTTGCATTGAACCATTTTATTCGGTCCATCACAAAAATAAAAAGAAAAACTTTGAAGACAACCCAAAATAGAAGCTTTTGTTGGAAGATGAAGTGCATCCTCTTTGGCCCACCTATTATATATGAAAAGCGAGAATTTTGGGGGAGATCTTTGGGCAAAGCATATGGGATAAAAGTGTGGTGATATTTAGAACATCTTGGGGGAAAACATTGGAAGCAATAGAAAACCAAATAATCCAAAGAACCTCTCACCAAACCTCTTCAAAACAAAAAAAAAAAAAAACCATGGGTCTCTTGAATCCATGTTTGTTTGTTGAGCATAATTTTTATTTCTACATTTGTTTCTCACCACCATTTTTGACCTAGGCTAATAGATAGGTCAAAAATATGTTTGAAGGTGAAGGATACTATTACATGAAACCCTAAACATGAAATTGTAAGACAATGAAAGAAAATGGTTTTAATCCTTAGATAAACATATTAGTGTAGTCTAGAAATTAAATAATAAATTACTTTGTATTAGTTCAACATTGTCAAACCTTTGTAATATATATATAAAGCTCATATTTTTCTCATTGTGAATTTTTCTCATATTTTCTCTTTCTATGGCAACAATTTAGATAACGAGGTCGTACATTTGTACATGAGAAAGTGCGGAGGGCCAAAGTATCTTTTTGCTGAGAAGAGAGAGCAAGAACTTTATGAAACTAAAGTCCATCGCAAAAGCTTAAAATGTACGAAGTTCAAAGATTTTTTACATGTTGTAAACCCTGCTTTCACCCCCCCCTTATCCCCTCTTTCAGTGGTATCCGCAAAGTAAGGAAATTTTATGAAATCCCAGTACGAAATGCTGAAACTCAGCAGTTCATGCACAAAGTTCGAGAGTAATTATAGTAGTTGTACTTGTAGGAGCAAGTGAAAATATATGTAGCAGCAATGGAGGCGCTCAAGGAAAAAGTGAAGACAGGATGAAACTCAGTTTACTACCAAAATTGGTGGAAAAACTAGTTTGGGTCCGAGTTATTTCACTATGTAAAATCTTAATTCTCAATTACATGTTTGATGATGTCCTATTGTTGCCAAAACTAATTGCGGGACTTTACCGATAACTCTATCATGTCTGTAAGTGCATGCGAGATCCTTTGCACTCTCAAGGAGTAAAACATATCTGCAGGAGATCTTCTTTATTTCAACATAGAATCTTTAAATAAAATAATTATTTGACCCTGAAATATGGAACATGCCATACTATGAAATGCAAAAAATTATGTACTATGAAATGGGCCCATTGGGTGGTACGGGCTTCTACTAGGGCTTGTTCCCGAGTATAACTCATGTTCCCACCAGAAAAAAAACCTTGACCAAAAACACTTTAAAACACTTAATATTAATTAACAAGTTGATGCACCCTTACTCATCGAGAGCTTTTCAACGATATCAAGAGCGTGGCATGAAGCGTCATGGTTTGGTTTGGGAGATCTCAGCGCGATAAACAAAACAAACTACCTTGCTTCATAGATAGATGATTTCTCGCAAAATGGATGATTGTCTAAAATATTCCACAAATTTGTCTGAATATTCAACAAAAAAATTATAATATTGGATGAAACCCCAAACCCTGAACATTTCTCCGAAACTATATGAATAATTTAAAAAATCCATTTATATGTTGTCAATGAATCGTCACACATGCAAGTTCACCACCTAGCCCTTCCCCCCTTCCCCATTTTTTTCCTTTTTAGCCACCAATTTTTAAAAATTATTGAAAAATTTTAATTTGGCCCATCATAAATATAAATAAATAAATAAATAATATATATATATATATATATACCCGGGAATTTCTGCAACTTGCTGATTTTTTTGGGAGAAAATTTTGGACAATTGTGTTTTTCCAATGTAAATTGGACTAAATTTTTGCCATTTTTTAAGGAAAGATTCTCCAACTTTTTGACCTTACAAAGTTGAAAAATAAAAAATAAAAAATCCCCAATCATGATAAAAAGAAGAAGAGATAAAATAGAGAAATATTATATTTTGTTTTGAAAAATCATATTAAATTAATATTGAATTTCAATCGGATCCATTCACACATTATGCACGATATAAAAAAGACGACACTTTTGAAGGCGGCCTACCTCCTCCTCCTCCTCCGGATTTGAAAGGCCAAAAGCAATCGCACGTCTTTCGTCACTTGAGAACAAGGATCAACAATGATGGGTCTATTTTGATGGTTGTAAGGCTAAAGGAAAAGGGTATGAACGGGTATTTAAGGGTATAACTTGACCCGATTGCAATAAATTGTGTTTGGTGCGCGCGCACACACACATACACGAATAAAAAAACCCGGAGGTCATGGGGATTCGAAAACCATGACCGACAAAGAAATATAGTTGAGCCACCGAGAGGTCTAGAAGGTCACCAATATTGTTGGCCGGCTACTAGATTTTTTTTCTATAACCTTTGATTCGAGTTTCTTTGAAACTTTAACGCCGGTATATATATATATATATACGAGACAGATGGACGATGGGATGGATTCAGGGGAAGCTTCATTTCTCATCCCGACGTCCTTTACAATATATGATACCCTAGTACCTTGGCCAATTCGACACTAATTATATATTATTTTCAAAAATAATGTTGAAATTTTTTCAAAAAATTATTTCTTCCAAATCAAAAAAATATATTGTGAAGGAAAATAGTGGATATTTGGGAATATTTCATTTGTAGAAATGAATGTTCTAAAATTGTGTTTAGATTCATTATAGAGTATAGTTAGCTTAAGGGATTTTGGCCCCTCCTAGGTAATAATAATGATAATAATAATAATAGGTCTATTTTTTTTATTATATGAGGATTTTTGAAACATGATATTTTTGGCTTGTGTTGAAACTTGAGATTAGTTATTATAGAGTTCTAATAATATCTTGAAGGATTTATTTTTGGTTTCTTTTAAAGTATTTTTTTTCTGAAGATTATATATATTTTTGCATAGTGAAATATTTGAGTTTTCATTATTTATTTATTTATTTAGGCCTTAAGATACTTTTTAATGTAAATGGCAAGGCCATGGTGTAACACACCCCTTGTTATTATTGGCCAATCACCCCAAAAAAATAAGCTGAAACTTGGGGATGGGGTGCCTCCTTTGGGCAAAGGAAATGGGATAAAGTGAGTGCTATTGGGAACACCTTTGGGTAACGTATTAAGAAACTTAGGAAACCCATTGGGAACTTAGGGAACATTATTGAGAACATGATAGGACCAAAAACTTGAACCCTCTTTCTTGGGTATATGTTCTACCCACGGGTATGAGCCGGGTCTGAACGACGCTGGTAAAAAAGAGAGAGAGAGAGAGAGAGCTCTCTCGTCCCCCTCCCTGAACTAATTTCAGGTTCTCACCCTTTCGGCACCTGGATTGGGGACCCAAAGACTGCATCTATCGTTCCCAGCTGAAACGGCACCTCACTTTTTTAGCACCTGGATGAAAACCCGAAGACTAGAAGAGTGAGTGTTCCCAGCTGAAAAGTCACCTCACTTTTTAACACCTGGATGAGAACCCAAAGACTAGATCCAGTGAGTGTTCCCACCTGAAAAGTCACCTCACTTTTCAACACCTGGATGAGAACCCAAAGACTAGATCCGGCGAGCGTTCCCACCTGAGAAGTCACCTCGCTTTTCAACACCTGGATGAGAACCCAAAGTCTTTAGTGCCCAGCTGAAACGTCCCCTCACTTTTAGCACCTGGGTGACAGCCCAAAAGACTCCAAAGTCGCGGAGTGGAGACGAGGACGCAGCGAGAGAGAGAGAGAGAGAGAGGCAGAGAGCGCGACCGTTCTGTGTTGCAAATCCGAGCTTTTTGGAGCTCGCGGGGGCAAAAATCCAGAACTATATGTGTCCGGTATGTTGTTTTTTCTGTCTCAAAAGTCTCTTTTTCTTTTGCTCTTGTGTTTTCTTAAGAGAAGAATTTTTTCCTCCGGCTCATTATGATGTCAGCAACTTTAGCTGAGAGGATGTAAAGACTCTGCGTGTGTGTATTTTTCCTCTCTCTTTGGCTGTCGGTTTTTTTTTTCCCTGATGTTTTCCTTCTTAGTAGAGGAGATAATCTGCATTCATTTCTTAAGATGATGAGGAAATACTCCTCGCGTTTTGCGACTTCGTATATATATATATATATACAAATATCCATTGATTCTTTTACCGACAGTTTGGAGTTTGGAACAGTGAAGCTGTTGCGGTTTTCTTGCTTTGCGGCTTTCATTGCAAGTGGTGAATTTTCTCTGTTTCTGCTACGAGGTAGTGGCGTTTGTGCAATTATATTCGGGGTTTTCCTTTTGTTGTTTGTGAGATGCTTTCTCTGAGCAGCGGACTGTTTTGCTTGTTTCTAGCTTTGTCATTGCATGTGTTATTGACATGACGTTTATTCCAGCTTGGAAATTTTTTTCTCATAGAAGATTTTGCAAATCAGAGAGGTCACAAACTCTCGTGTGTAGAGATTGGGAAAAAACATATTTGATTTTCTGTCCGAGTTTCTTCAGTTTGCTGTGATGGCATGGCATGAGGGTTGCAGGAAAGACTTTTCATGTTGTCTGATCAAATTGCTGTTTCAGGCAGCAAAGGAAGTCTACAGGCCAACCTAAACCCTGAACTTTCAGCAACAGGATGGATGCTCAACAGCAACAGTCCATGATTCTATCAGTACCAGGCATTTGGCACCAGATCAATGTATTCTATGGCCACTGATGAGGTTGTAAGGAGTATTCAGATAGTCCCTTGGAAGCTTAACAGTGTCAGCTCTTAAGCCATCAAAAGGAAGAAGGTTTTTTGGATTTACCACAACTCTCATCCACCTATTCCATTTGTACCAGAAAGTCAAAGGGGGTTTGTTTTCTCTCTGAAGAAAGACCCTAGTTGTATAGAAGAGGCAGGACACCATGCCGTACGCACCAGATTTGTACAAGACAAAAATGTGCTCCCTCTACATGCAACGAGGGTATTGTCCTCGTCAGAGCTGCTCTTTCGCTCATGGAGAATCTGAACTCCGCAAGTTACCTGGTGAGGCTCCTGAGCTGCCTCCTCACATTTCTTTCTTCTTGACCCCACCCCTGTCCCACCTGGTGATCGAGACCACAATTGTAACAGCTTGATGCTCTCTGCTACTTTCTGTTTTAAATGTGAGTTTGTAGTGAGTATGGCATCTACTGCTCTGCCCTTGTGTGATTTTCTTTGCACTTGTTTGAAGGTGGACCCACTCCTGCATAAAAGCTCAGTCACTACTCTCTAATCAGTACAGGTAGGTCATGCATGCTTCTCACCCAAATTTGTTAATCTAAAAAACCCTTGTAGCAACAATTGGGCTGGGGGGTCATTCTGCTTTTCTCGAACCAGATCATAGATGACGTTTGGCAAAGAAAGTTTGAGAGCTTTCTTTCTTTCCCTCCATTAGACTGTGCATGCATGAAATCCATTGTTTTGGAAACCAGTTTGAGGAGGTGACAGTTAATGGCACTAGAAAACATTCATACAACTGGGTCAGAGTCTATAACTATACTTCACATAGCTTGGTGTTGCAAACAATTTTCACTTACCATCATGCTTCGCATGCATCTTCAAAGCCTGGCTGGCTTGGTAACGCAAGTCTGTCACCTCTAGAGTTGACTTACAATCATGGCCATTGTTGAAACCAACTGCACAGGGGGTTTATGATTTCTGAAGACCTTACTTGCAGATATGGCGCTACATAGAAGTCCTGTATTTTGAAGGGGAAGAGGCTCACACTCTGTGCAGTTTATATATTCTGGACCAAGGGCCACTTTTTTCACAAGTATTGATTTATTCTGAGATTTTAACTTCAGGCGTATGCAAATTTACCAAAGGTCTTGTGAATTGCTGTCATATCTTAAGGGAATGATATCAACAATAATCGCTCTTTTTCTTGTGGTAATATCAGTGTTGTCACTTTTCAACACTTATGGTTTACCACCCTGTTGAGTACACTGAGGATTAAAGGAGATGTATTAGCCCCATGGGCATGGACCATAAGGCAAGAAGAGGCTGTTTTGTGCACAATTCCTAAGTTCAGTTCTGTATTCCACCATGCGGATGGTAAGCTTATGTGTCTCTATCTATCACTTGTAATTAGGCCTTAACATGATGTCTTGTTGGAACTTCCATAAAAAAATTCAAGTTGTTTTCCTCAAATAATGTGTTGGTTGCTGTGTTTTTTTCGCATTTGTAGGTCGCTATGATAGTGGTGGTGGTGATTTGAGACGTTCCCCAACTTACTGGCGTCGATCTCCTCCCAGGGAAGAAAGAGAGCACAACTGGCCCCATGATCACAGATCTCCACAACATGACAGAGGTTGATATTCTTCACTGTCTTAGCACAGATGCTGCCTTCTCCCAAAGTTTATTTTTTGGTTCACATTTGTTGGTTGTAAGTTCATTCATTCCAATGCATAGATATGCAAACTGCAGAACCTTTTTACCACTTTTATTGTCTTGTTGAAATGCAACTTATGATTTCGCAGCTTTCTTCTTGTTATAAAATCATTTTCTGTCCATAGGAGGCTTTACCTCTATGGGGTCACTGAATACCAATTCCTCCCTTAAAAGCAAGTTTTTTGTGCTGCAAGAAGTCAGCTCATAAATGGAGATGCCAAGAAAGTGAGTGCATCAATTGATGAGGCTTTTTCTGTGGGTTGTAAATGGTGGGAGGGCAGGTCAAACTCAATCAAAGTCACCGGCAAAGCGTCGGCAAAGTGGTTCTCTTTCACCCCAAAGGTCCCCAGAATACAAAAGGTGTGTCAAATACAGTGGGTGTTGTTGCAGCTGGCAGCTCCTCAGCGTCCAGTTTGACTATTTCAAATTTCTTCAGATTCAGCACAAAGTCTATTTTCATGTAACTTCTGACTTTGCAGGCATTGCAGGATGCTCACCGATTCCAGTGGTTAGTGCTAATGAGAAAATACTGTTGTCAATGGACCAGGAAGGACAGCAAGAAACACCCAGATTCAACAGAACCCCATCTGAGTGATGTCTCAGGGCCAATTGATGGGGCAGAGGATGTTGCTGATAAAGATAATGACAAGGATCGATCAAGAAGTATCTCCACTAGTTCTCAAGACACTGTTGAGGAGCAGGTCAGCAGTTCTCATACCAGGCCCATGTTTTCTTCATTTGGTGGCATGTACAGCTGTCATGAACTAATGTCCATTGCTTGCCCAGATAAAACAAAAGCTATGATGCCAGTCTTCAAGTAGCCCACGTAATTTGCTTTTGGAGTGCCTAACCGAACAGAAAATGGCCCACTGTTTCTTGCTTACAGCCCATTTGTATGTTGAAATCAAAACAGACTGAGTGTCACTGTTCAGATTTTGAATTGGATACTACTTGTCATCTTGCAGTAGCTCTGGATGATGCTTCAGGCAGCGAGACTCTCTTAGTTTCTAGAATTTGCAGGTTTGCAGCAGGTATAGCATGCTGATTGTGAACTTTTTGGTTGGCAGCTGCAAGACGTTTATTCTAGCAATGAGACTTTGTTGGCCCAGAAAGCAAAACTTGAGGTATGTTTCTTGCTTTTCAAGTGGCAATGACATGATGTTCTGAGGAAAAATGCTCCACATATAGGGGTGCCACACAAGCTGAAAGATTACTGTCTTCTTCAATGACTACATAAGAACAAAAGCCAGCTGTCACTCTCAACCTCCTGCAAAATATGTGCTTGCTGCTGTTGTCATTGAACTTGACAGAAAACAGCACAAGAAATTGCAAGAGTAAGATATTTTGTGTCTATTTGTGCAACATAACAATGTAGTCTTTGTGCTTTTGCTGCATGTGTGTCACCATGTCCAGAATATTCCAAACTTCTTGTACCACCATATTCTGGTCCACAAAGAGTAGCATCTTATGCAGCTCCTCCTGCTGCTTGGAACCTTTCTTTTGCAGCACTCACTTCAAACAAAAGTATCGGAGACAACAGAGCTGTCTCAGAAAATTGCACAGCTGGAAACTCAGTTAGCCAGCACTCACAATGTTTGCAAAGGGTACACTTCTTCTCCCTATTTTCCATTTGCCTTCCCATAGAAGAAGGGCTTACACTGTACATGCTCAAGAGCAAGGTTTTTCCAATTTGTTGAAGAATACTTAAAACCTCCAGTAATGGACTGACACCCAACTACTTTTGCTTCAATTGGAGTGTATATCAGATTGTTGACTCCTGTACACAAGTATACATGCACTTTCTAAGATTTGAAACATAACTCCAAAATTCACATAAGAAGCGGGGGCATGCAGTCACTGCAAGCTAGAAACTACTTGAATGGAAAAAATACGACTAACTGAAGACTTGATGCAAATAAATGCAGGTTGGCCTCCAGAACAAAGAAGTTTGTGAAAGCGTACAAGGGATTCTTTCGTGCTCAAGAAGAACTGAAAAAGTACAGCTTTAAAAACTTGTATCTCTGCTTTGTGTTGGAAATGTTGCTACAGGGTGGTGTTGAGGGACTCTTTGAGCTGTTGAATGATTTGCTGAGCACTGTATTGAACATAGGCAGTGCTTCTTGTCATGCATTGTTTATCATACACCATGCTTATGCATCTGAAACCTTTATACATGTAGATTCCACATGTCATATGGAACAATGGATGTGCAGGTCACAGACAAAACTGATGAAGCTAGTGGATGACGTGAGTGGGGATAATGGGCCCAAGTTCGACATGGATATGGAATACTTGGACTCCGCTATTACAAGCAACGAGGAGCCCATGAATGAACTCCCCACTAATAATCAAACAAATCACAGACTCCCGGTCGAAGGTGATTATTTGCCATAGGCTACAACCTTTGTTTGTGAGTAGTGCCCTAATTTCATAACCTCCAAAGATGGAGTTTCATTTTCTGTCTCTTCCAGATATGTGGAAACTCGAGATACAGTGCAAAATGTCTCCTTGGAAAATCATTCTTCATGCATGTTTTAGACAATCCACATGCATGAATAGACACCTTGAAGCTTTGATTTGTTTGTAAAGCTTCAGGACGTGTCTAGATTGTGCAGCAAAGTATATTTCAAGCTGTTGTTTTGGATAGTTGATGCAATTTGCATGTTGGCAGGTTCCCACACCATGCCAAGGCAAGAGAACACTGACACCAGGACCAGCAACCATCTTCCCTCAACTGTTGAGCAGCCCAAGTCAGTGGAAACCAGTAAGCAGCGCAAACTTACTACAGCGCAAGAGAGGAGACGAGCTTTGCTGCAGAAAGCCTTGCAACAGGGTGGCTTGTTTGTAGAACAATCATGAAAGCGGTGGCAATTCCTATGGATCATAAGATTTTCAAGCACATGTTTGGCTTGACCTTTGAGCTCAGAGAAGGGAGATCCGCATCTCTCCATGTGGGACAAGAGTTACATGAGTTTGTTTCTCTGCTTCCTTGCTCTTTCAAGCAATATTATCTATTATGTCAGGGTAAAAGAGTTATCCTCTTCCAGGATAGAGAAAGTTTCATCTTCACTTCCAGCACTTAGTTTGTCACTGGTGACTTGTTTGACCTTCTTAATCCAGCACATCTCCAGAATGTGCTGAAATCTTGGTGTACACAACAGAACTCTCTCTCTCTCTCTTTCTGTGTCTTCTCCTTTGCTTGGTTTTATGCAATTAGTCCCATTCCACAAGACAGTTGTTTTCCAGTGTTGGAAATTACAGATTCTGACAATTCTAGCTAGTTGCATATTGAGCAACAAATGGAATGGGATTCTGATATGTAAACTGAGCATCACTGGCAGCTGTGTGCTCATCATTCTTGCTATTTTGTCTGTGAGCATCAAATTGCAGATTCTATACTGATGGAATGGCCAGGCAGATGCTGATTATGTTGGGTAAGCTGCCCTTGGTGATTCCAGAAGCGTGAGGTGGGCGGCTCACCCAGCATAATAGGCAAGCCATGAGCCTGTTCCATTATGTTTACTTCTTTGGTGAATGATTCTGACATGCCATGAAATGACTATAGGGAACATAAGAACAACAAGGGAATATGGCACCCAAATCCAGCGAGAATGAGACTTGGGTGGTTTTTTAGGGTTTTTTTTAACAGGGTCCAGGTCATAGGGTTAGGTAGGGGCTAGTGTTTTAGGTTTAAGAGAGGGTTTAGGGTTTTTCGTTCTAGGGTCCTAGGTCTGAATTCTAGGGTTTAGGTTTAGGGTTTAGGGTTCACTCCTTAACAATTATGTACAATCCCTTGCCTTGGAATCCCAACACACTTGTTCACTTTTCCATGATGGAACAACTACTCTTACTTGACCAATTGACCTAGTTACTCTTTAAATGCACAACTTCAATAGGTTTTTTAAAATAATCCAAAAACTCAATCTGGCCTTGAACTTGGATCTAATGAGTCTCATGAAGCTTAGAATTGTTGGCCCAAGAACCAATAGCTTAAAATAGTGAACCTGGCCATGAAATTAATGGGTTTTAGGTTTTGAAAATATATTTCCTTAGATCCGGAAAAAAATAAAAGTTCTTCCATTTTACAAAATATTATAAACCAAAAATTCAATAATTCTTCTTAAAATTAAGAATTAGCCAACATTGCTTCATACCATTCATGTACCACAATGAACTCAAACTATGAACGAGCCCTTGTATACTTGTACACGATTGTCAACATCCTAAGATGTTCCAATTGGGCTTGCCCAACCCATTTTTTGAAATAATTAACAAAATTTGTTGATTATCAATCATAGGTATGATATGTAAATTTTTAGTTCGGAGGATTATTCAACATGATCTTCTACCCTTTGGAAGGTGATGAAACATAATTCTTTTGTTAAGAACATTATGAATTGCCATCCACATGACATTTGTCAAGTTGAACTGCATCAACATTACCTAGCCTATGTATGTTTTTTCACTTAAACATAATGAGCTATTAGAATTTTTGTAATGCATTTTGACAACACCTTAAAAACAACAACAATGTTATTGCCTAAAAATGGAGGGCATCTTACATTTCAAGTTAAGTTTTTAATGTTTTGTAAGGTCCTACCTTTTTTTCTTTATGTGATGTTTAAACTCCTAGCCAGTAAATTATGGAAACAAATTTTTTACAAGTTTTTGCATGTGGTAAGGCCCTCGCACAAAGGCATTATTAGAATTTGATGTCTCCTTTCATAAAATGGGAACCTTATTTTGGTAACACCTCATTATCCATTACAAAGAAATGGCATAATCATTCACCATAAATGTTAATGTGCACATAATATTGATTACTCTATGAAATACCATCGTGGTTCAAAAAAATTGTAGCCTTTAGCAAAATCACAACAATTTATTTCGAAACTTTAGCATTCAATTAATCATATTCTTTTTTTGATTGCATTGATTATGTTATAAGACAATTAACTTCAAACTTGGATGATATTTAACATTGATAAGTCTCCAACACCATATAATGAACTTTTTAAAGTACAAAATACACTTGCTCAAACATGGTGATCAAACAAGTACACAACATATTCACTAATCCATTTTGAACCCATTTGTGTTTACTAAAGAAATTCAAGAATTGCTTAAAGGATTTGCTATCAAACCTTGCTTGGTGAAGGATTGAAAGATTGCTATCAAATGTTATTTTTGCAATAGAGTTCTTTCATTTGTGATTGTTAAAGAAAATGAAGGATTCTTTTATCAATAATTTGTTACCTTGCTTGAAGATGGATTGGTTGAATGATTATTATCGAATGTTATTGGGTGAAGCATTGTTTACAATATAATTCTTGAATTTGTAATTGTTAAGGAACGTAAAAAATTGTCTAAAATATTCCTTAAAAAAAATTGTTGCCAACCTTTACTATTTCTGGGAAATTATTCAATGCTTCACAATGCAATTATTTGTGTTTGTGAAAAACATCAAACAACATTTGTGTTTCATTTAGGTGTATGCTCCTTGAAAGAAGGTTTACTTAATCCCAACCTAGTAAGATATATATTATGTATTTGCTTATGATGTTTACCATGGGTAAGGTACATATATGTAGTTGCTAATGTTGTCTAGTTTTTTTAATTTCTAAGAAGACCTTTGATTTTGGTTTTGGTTTTTTCCCTTTGTTTGATAAAACCTTTTGATGGTTTTGATATATATAACCTTTGATTTTAAAGAATTCTTCAAATTTTGGAGCTTGATTTGATTCAAAATTGGGTCCAAGTTGATTTATTTTATATACAAAATTTGAAAAACTAAAACATATGTTTAATGTTATTCTTGTTCAACTAATGCACAAATCTCAAGGTGAAAGCTAGTGGTTTGTTCATTGTTTACAACTAATTAAAATTGATAATTGCTAGAAATGTATGGCTTCATTTTCTACATTACATGAAAGTTGTTTCTATCTAGTTAAAGAATCCAAACTTCTTTAAAATGAAACAAAAACCCAATTTTGGTGTCAGTTCCTTAGTTCCAATTTTAGCAAAAAGTCGATTACAAAATTTGAATCCCATAGCAAATTTTGCAAAATTGTGAATTCACGATTTAAATACCTTAGAACTTGAGTTATGAGTAACTAAAAAGCTTGTCAACATTAGAACTTATTACTTACCTACAATGTTCATTTGTGAAATATGTAAAATATGTGATGCTAACTTTGGATTTTCATGTTACAATAACAATTTCTTTTGATTTATGAATGTTTAGATGTAAACATGACACATTTGATCTTGTGAAAAATTTCATCAACTCATAATGAATACCTTGCCATGTGATAGTGGGACTTTTTAAAGTTATTAATACAGTTGGAGTTGCAATGGTAGCATAAGTCAAAGAGTTTTTTTCATCTTATAATTTATCGGACAAATTGATTACCTATGTGGAGGATGAAGGTAAGAATTTGTGCACCCTTGCATGAACTTTCACCTTTGTGATCAAATTTGTTCCTTTTGCATTTACAATTCTTTGGCAAGGATCTTATCTTTGCCATGTTTTTAGCGAAACATGACAATACGCTTGTAATGATACAAATGTTTGTAAGGGCTTTCATGAGGTTAGTTTGAAGGCCATATAATTTGCCTTGTAAAAGATAATTACGTGGACAAAAAAGTTGAGCAAAGGATGTAGTGAATGGGAGAAGGCATGCCATGATGTAAACATTTCTCATTAGAAATCGAAAACATGGTGAAAATTAGATTTGCTAGCAATGTGAATAACTTCTAAAACACATTAAAATATGAACATGCCATCAATCTTTGTTATGGGAGGCAAGAAAATTTCAAGTTACAAGGCCAAGTACCAAATGCATAAACATGGGTAATTTACAAAACAATTATGAAAATTATGCTTCTTATTGTGAAACAATGTATTTTCAATCAAACCCAAGGTTATTGGTTATTCTTTGATGCCCTAAATGTTGTTCTTTCAATAATTATGTGCATACATAATCAAATTGAACAATTAAAAATCAATTCCATCAAATTTTTGAAGGGGGATTTCGAGTTTAAATTATGAACATTTTGCATGCAAATGATGGCAAAAGTTTGGGTAGCCCTAGTTCCACTTTTGTCATTTGCATTTACCTATAGTGTTAGCAAGGCTCACAACATGTTTGTGCTAATGTTGGACTTGCATTTCAAATCTCTTAATGTGGTGGAAAACATTTGTAAGGAGAACAAAAGTCATACAAATTGTGGTGGAATGTGACATCATGACTTTGATGCCACTATTAATGGGATATTTTTCAATTCCAAAACCTTGGCATTGTTGGCCCTATTAAACCACTAGTGGTTGATGATGAATCCATTTTTGGGGCAATGATTTCAAGTGAGATTCCATTGCGTGGGTTGTTGGAAAATGAACTATCTTTATTCCAACATCTACATGTGAAGCTTCAAGATTGTCTACTACCTTTAACCTACAAAAGTCCCATGAAATATGATTTTCTAACATCTTTTTTGTTGCATGACAAATTTTCATGAATTTTGGGTCTTAAATTGAAATTGAACAAATTTTCAAAATAGTTAGAAATGTTGACAAGCTTATGGTATTATAGGTTGGGAGTTAAAAATCTAGACAAGCTTGTCATGATTATGAAGAATTGGTTTGTTGATACAAGGGCAAATCACTTGTGAAAAGTGTAATCCATTAATGATTTTTTTCAAAAGTGGTGGGTATCACTGATGAGAATGATATCATGTTAAATGCAATTGGTTATTTCAATGTCAACAAGCTGTAGTGATGGATATGCATCTTGATGAACATTCTATTTTAGTTTTTTAAACCTAATAACATTACCATGAAAAAAGAAAATTCTAGTTGATGTTAGCTTTAATATTTGGATGTATTAATGGTTAATTAGGTTGTCTATTTCCAATGATCGAGTGTTGACATTTTTTGTTAAGATTTTTTTTCCTTAAATTTTAGGAAGTTGTGTAACCAAAAAACAAGGGTTATTGCAATCCACACATTGTCCATCAAGATCAACAACACAAAACTAATAAAAAACATGTAACCTTGCACAATACTTCTATGTATGCTTTAGTCCAACTCTTGAACCTTATGTTCTTGAGCCTATTACTAACACACTACTTAACTATTTGGCTTTCAATTGAATCAGAACATTTTGGACCCCTTTCGTTTGGTTATCATGACCTTCTCTTAGTATGTTTCTTTGACAAACAAACACCACAACATGATTGGACAATCTTTAATCCCCAACAATGTCCCTAACAAAAGATGATAGAACAAGATCAAGCCTTGATACAAACAAACTAAATACCCAAAATCTCCATTTAGACTACAAGTACTTGTTTGGAGCTCCCATAACTTAGGTACTCGATGACACTCAAATATTCACATATCTCAAACATGGATCAATTGAAACATACCCAGGCCAACCTTTAGATCCCCTAGAGCTTGTCATCCCTTTTGATTGAAAGCCATTTTGGACTCTATCTTAACAAATCCTTTTTCACCTCCCTTGATTGCGCAACAAAATCACAATTCAAGAGGTTCATAAGGTTAACAATTCACCAAAACTGTGGGCATTCATCCTTTCCACACAAAACATCTCTAACTATTTCACTCATTAATCCTCAAAACAAAATCACCACGGATAGTGTAAGAATTCAATGCTTAGTTTCTTTGAATTTCGACCACTTATCCCTTGTGTAGCAAATAATGTTCCATCACCAAAAACTCCTACATCCACACACACAAAAAAAACAAAGAACAACCAAGCACATTCCAAAACTTCCTCTCCAACTTAATTGATGCCATTGTTAGCATCCTTTTCACAAACCAACTCAAGCTCCTGTGATGAACCAAAGACAAAATAAGGGTTCGTTTCTTTCTGATGCAAAGATGTAGTAGACATGTAAAACCATTTTCACACAGAAAACCCTAATCAATAATTCCAAGCCAAAGTTGGTCCAATGCACATTTCACATTCGATTGATTGTTTTGCATCTTGGTTTTAAGTTTTGGGTTTTGACAAAGACAATCAACATTATGTTTATTATTTAAAACAAGGTGTGGAGTGTGTTGGTTCAAGGGTTGGGTGTTCATGTTTTGTATAGTGATGAGTTTTTAACTTAATAAGAGACCTAGACATTATATTTGGCGATTCTCAAACACATTCCTGCAAAAACCAACCCTTTATGCGCACTAAAGAATTCTTCCTCAAATATACCATAAAATAGAATAACATATTGATAACCATATTGATTGGTCATTCTAACAAAATGATACCAGTTGAGTCCCAACAAATTTCCAAAATCTGATTATTTTGATACCCTGTGTCTAAGTGAAAATTTTCAAATTTCAAATAACCGGCCAACACTACTACTGTATTCACCTACTTGTGATTTTTATCCGGCGGGTATACCAGGTCAAGATACTTACCCGCCTAGCCGTCTATCGAAACCCTAAAACGGTTTACTGAATCCTTCTCTCGGCGGTGGCGACGACGACGACGACGACGCTGAGCGGATTTCACTCGATTTCGCTCGATTTCTGATGAGAGAATCGACAGGAAAACGGATTGAAAAACAGAATTCGAAGCAAGTAGAGAGATACAGAAACCAAACTAAAAATTAAAAATAAAATGTCTGGTGTTTTGCTTTGAGTGTACGCAGTGAGCTCACAAACAAGAAGAAGAGGTTGTTTGTGAGAAGGCGACGAGGAGGAGGAGGAGGAGGAGGAGGAAAAGCGATGGAGGATATCGAAGACGTTGTGGGGGAGTTGGACAACTCCCCACTCGGCTTACACTTGCCTGCATTGCGTAACAACTCAGTGAGCATCAAACCGAAGCGACGAAAACCCTCCTCCAACCTGCACAATTCCAAGAGTGACTCGGTGGTTGTTGCTGCCGTTGATGTTCCGTTGTCTGTTTCCGGAGTCTCTGTTCCTGGTACTCAGGTGGGTTTTTCCCCAATTTTTCTAAGCTCCCGTTTTTCTTTCTTTCCAGTGAGGGAGGGTTAGTTAGGGTTTGAGGACTCCATTCCTGTTTTGCTGAAGTAAAAGTCCCGCACAATGTTGTGAATTCCACGTCTGTTTGTTCCTCAGGAAGTATCATCATTTATGATTGTTGGGGATTCTTCAGAATGGACCGAGTTCTACTGTGAAATTTGATGTTCATTGGGTTTTTCGGATTAGCCAGTTTTGAGTTCTGGAAGTATGCTTGCTTGGTTGCTTTTTTGATATGAAGGATTTGTTGTTGTGGTGGTTTTGCCAGACAATCTATGTCAAGACTTTTGGATGTTCACACAATCTGGTGCGCATTTTCCACCTCATTGAGTTATTCTGTGCTAGATGCTTGTCACTGCAATAGTTTTTGTTTCGCCCTTGTTGGCAATTCTAGCTATGCTCACATAGCCCCTGCCACGCCCTAAACAACTGCAATAACACAGAGGGGCATTGAAGAGCATTGGATATGCAGCATAATCTTGTTTCATACACATTGTTAGTTTCAGCTTTTTTTGGTTTTTCTGTGGATAGAGGTGCTGCATTTGCTGATGCTTTGGTTGAGAAGAAGAAGAAGAAGCCTGTCATCACCGAGGAACTAAAAGAGACCATCAAGTGGAAGCATCTATGGAATCCATACATTTGTCTCTTGGCTATAGATCATAAAACAGAATTGATTTTCTTCAAGCTTTCTGCAGCAGAGGGAGGAGTGCAGTAGAAGGAAAATTTGACCTGCTTCCTTTTGTATCCCAATGTGAACAGAGTGACAGCGAGTACATGGCAGGGCAACTGTCAGCATATGGCTATGTCTTAACAGACATTCCTGCTCTTGCAGACCTATGGCTTGTTAATACGTGAGTTTCTACACATCCCTGCCTCCAGAGCCACTCTCCTTCCACTCTTCCATCAATCCACCAAAGATATCATCTTGCATGAGCATGTACTGAATGGTTCATAGGAGTGTAGATAACAAATCAAATCAGGCCTGTAAACTAGTTCTTTATTTGTTCACATTATTGATCTCTGTTCTCCTTTTTTAGGTTTGATTGTGAAATGCTTCATTATGACAAGAGCCTTAGCATCAGTTCCTTGTAATATTTTTTGCCTGCCTACCTTAGACACCTTGTGAAGAAGCTTCTCAAGACAATATCACATTGTTTGTCAATGTTAGTAGGAAGGATTTATCTTTTGATCCCGAGTCTGTATACAGGTGCACAGTGAAGAACCCAAGTCAGTCAGCAATGGAGACACTGATACATAAAGGCAAGGATGCAGGGAAACCTTTGGTGATAGCAGGCTGTGTGCCACAAGGAAGCAAAGATTTGAAGGATCTAGAGGGTGTCAGTGTAGTTGGAGTGCAACAGATTGATCGAGTAGTTGAGGTTGTAGAGGAAACTCTAAAGGGTCATGAAGTCCGACTGCTAAAACGCAGTTCCCTGCCTTCTCTTGATTTGCCAAAGGTGCATGTCATGATACCCTTTGTTGTTGTTAAATCTACATTACTGTGCAATTTCTCAAAACTTGCTGCTGCATTGGTCTCCTAAAACAATTTAAACTTAACAAGATCAATTGAACTTTGCCATGGAGAAAAGGTTGTAACTGTGTCTTGTCATTAACATAAAATCCAGCTGACTCAACAGCATAAAATTTGCTTTGTTATGGTTGTTGCAGGTGAGAAAGAATAAGTATGTGGAAATAGTACCAATCAATGTGGGGTGCCTTGGTGCATGCACATATTGCAAGACTAAGCATGCTCGTGGTCATCTGGGGAGTTATCCTGTATTGTCATTGGTGAGTTGTTTCCACTTTGACATTTTGTTTGCTTATGGACATTGTCCCATTCTAAACAGGGTTGCCAATCTGTTCATTTTGACACCAGTTCTAGATTGCACTCAAAAGAAAGACTCTTATCCAAATTTTTGCTTTCTTGTTGAGACCTTTTTCTCTGAATGTAGACAATGAAGGTTAAGAATCTCTTGTAGATGGAGGTTTCAAATTGGAAATGTGGCAGTTCTGATTGCTTGATATTGATTAAAAGGTGGACAGAGTAAGGACTGTGATTGCAGAGGGTGTCAAAGAGATTTGGCTCAGCAGTGAGGACACGGGTGCTTATGGTACTCCCAGAGCTCCTTCCTGCTAAATTTTTCTTCAGTCCTCCCCAAGGAAGACACTTTTTTCTCAATGCCTGTAGTAGATCTGTTCACAAAGCTGCTGAGGTCACCAGAGCTTGTGGGAGGGATGGAGACAATCTTTGGTGAATAACTGACTGGGAAAGATGGTGTGTGCAGGGCGAGACATTGGAACAGACTTGCCAACGCTGCTGAAGGAACTTGTAGCAGTGCTGCCCCAAGACCGAAGCACCATGCTGCGCATTGGCATGACAAATCCTCCCTATATCTTACAACATCTGGAGAGCATTGCATCCATACTGGCTCATCCCTGTGTCTACTCTTTTCTCCATGTGCCTGTTCAGTCAGGCAGTGACAAGGTTTTGCAGGTATTTATCCCTATGGCACTTTTCTTTTTTCCTTTCACTGAGGGAGTGGTAGTCCTTGATTAGTCTGTGCCACCCTTCTTTCTTTTATTTTGCCACTAAAGAAGAGTCTAGATATAAACAGTGTACTCACTCTTACTGAGCTTATCTTGATGAAGGTTTCTCTCTTTTGGATTACTCATGGTTGCAGGCTATGAAAAGAGAATACACAGTAGCAGAATTCAAGCAAGTGGCTGACACCTTGACACGCCTTGTTCCAGGCTTGCACCTTGCCACTGACATAATCTGTGGCTTTCCAGGTTGATCTTTGTGAGCATCTGTGTGTGTTCCATACATGAGATGTTATTGCTCTGTTTCTTTGGTGTGTATGTAAACTCCTGAGTAATATGCAGTGTTTTGACCAAAGGTCTTCAAAGTTATTATGTCAATTTGTAAGCTGAGAAGTAAGCTCTCAATGGTGCAGGAGAGACAGTGGAGGATTTTGAAGAAACCATTGCATTAGTGCAGGAATACAAGTTCCCGGAACTGCACATATCACAGTTTTACCCCCGACCAGGTCTGTATGCAGGAATAGTGTTGCCTTTGGTTGCATTGTCAAGGCCAGATGAAATTTGGAAATCATTGGACGGAAAGTGCAGGTAGAGACAATGGGTTTTCTTTGTAGTGACAAAAGAAAGTGTTGAGAGTTTGCAGGCACGCCAGCAGCACGTATGAAAAAGGTTCCAACAGGGGAAGTCAAGAATCGGAGCCGTCAACTGACAAGCTTGTTTGAATCTTTTACACCATACGAGAAACTGGAGGGCCGGGTTGAGAGGGTCTGGGTTACTGACACTGCTTCTGATGGCATTCATCTTGTAAGACTCTCAACCAGCTTGTACCTCTCTGCGTTGTACACTTAATTGTTGCACTGTGCCCAGGAAAGGCCCATTCTTTTCTCCCTCTTCTTACGTGAAACTGACATCTTGCTGATTGCAGTGATATGTAAATGAAGATGTCTGTTTTTGACTGTATGACTGCTAGAGTGGACAAGATTGTAAGTGGGAAATTTTCTGATGGACACTGGATGTGTGTGCTTCTTTTCTCTTCAGGTTGGCCACACCAAGTCGTATGTGCAAGTTCTGCTTCCTGACACAATGGGCCTCTTGGGCAGCAGTGTTGATGTCAAAGTCACATCTGTGGGAAGATGGTCGGTCATGGGTGAAGTTCTGGGACCTGTTATTCAACCTGCTAAAGGATTAAATGGAACTTCAAATGCTCCTTCACAAAAGTGTGAAAGTGATTTGAGGGACAACTCAGATGCAGAAAACCGCTGCCCAAATCAGGAGGGAGGTCCTTGTTCTTGCTCTGGTATTAATGGGGTATCTGAAGAAAAGTGCTGTGCAACAACTGCATGTTTGAATAGTGCACCAGATTTCTGTGCTCACAATGGGAATACCAACTGCTCCACAGAAGATGTTTGCAGGAACTGTGGTGCTGATAAAACCAGCAGCAGCAGCTCTCAAGTTCACCGTGGGAATACCAACTGCACCACAGAAGACTGTTGTGGGAACTGTGATGCTGACCAAACGAGAAGCAGTAGTTCTCAAGTTCACAGTGTATCTAGCACTGCCATAAGTGAGGGGCTCCATAAGTACAGCACACTAGAGAAGCATGGATCATCAGAGATGCATAAATCACAATTCCTTTCAAACGGAACTGAGTATCTGGGCAGTGATGGGATGCATGATGGAACAGAGGTGCAAAAGCTCAGTCATTCAACATGGCAGGGTAGAAGCATAGGTATGAAACTGGGAAAGCTGGATTATTTTCTTATTGCTGGAATGGTGCTTGGTCTCTCAGGTATCATCTCAGGCCTGTTCCTTGTCTCATTATCAATGGAAAGGTGGCCTTTGTCTTGATGATTCTGCTGCCACATGCTTTTACAAGAATTGTGACCTTGGAACAACTGAAAAACTCATGTAAGAGGGGGTATCCTTCATACTTTGTTGTGCACTTGGTAAGCAGCAGAGGGATGCCGATTAGCCTTGTCTCCCAAGTTGCAATGACTCCTGTATTTTGCATACACAAATGCAATAATAGACATGCATTTCAATCAATGAATCAGGCCCAAGTAATCTTTACTTACTGTATGATTTGAGGGATTTAGAATACCTGCCTTACTAACAACCCAAGAGCCTTTACCTCTCTATTAACCATCAACACAACCATCAACACGCAACTGCTTACCTTGTAGCCACCTAACTATCCTAGGCACCAACCCACTGGACCTATTCTTTACAGGAATAGGTTAGCAAAGGTGGAAATTGCTACATCTGCTTGCCTAGCTGCCATTTACTCTCTTATGTACCTACCTACAGCACCTGTCCTTTACAGGAATAGGTTGTGAAGGTGTAACCTGAAGGATGTTGTCTAGAACCATGGAGGTGTCCAAAATTTCCATGAAATTGAAACTGAACCTGCATATTTTGCTATGATTGAACAAGATAGGTTAGTGAGAGCTGGACAAAATTCTGAGACATTTTCTTGTACTTGCAATATAATAACATCTTGGACACTCCATATGAAGAGATTGGACACTATAATTTAGAAGAAAACTGCAAGAACATTTGGACCAAAGAGGATAAGAATTGGTCTTTTGTCTAATCATTGATGCAGATCATTTTGAGGATAACATAAGCTGAAAAAACAAAAATAGAAGCTGGGGTACTACAAATAGAGGTTCTATCTAATGGCCAAACCTTGAACTAGGTCAGCAGTTCCTTGAAAATGAATACCTGCCTTGTATCTGCAAGAACTTGGAATGGTTAAGCTACAGATGCCAAGAAGTCTTCTGTTTCTTGGCCTCTGTATTTGGCCAAGGTGTGAAACCACCCATAGAATGACTCCAGCAACATCTCCTTGCCATCCCTTACCTGGTCAAACACCTCTGTTTAGTTCTCTTCTCTTGAAGTCTAGGACAAACAAGGTCTACAAGCACATCCCAGCAAACAAGAATGTGTTGTCAAAACATCTGCAAAACTAGTACAGCTATTACCAGTTTGCCAGGCAAGGAATTCAGAGAATTTAGTTATTCCAAGATGCTTTAACAGACTTCTTCTTTTAGCTTAGTATTTGTACCTCTTGTTGAACAGCCTCAAGGTCTACTTTCACTGTCTTGAGTTCATTGTAGGCCTTATGATATGCAGACTTTAGAGACCTGAGCCTGTTGACACCCACATATATCCAGCCCTGTCAACAACATATTGACATCTCACCATACATTCTGTTCAGTTTTGTAATATAGACACACTGCATTAGCTCTGGCTTGTTCAAGCAACTAACTTGCAATAGGAGTGTGATTGAATCAGGAAGTGGCACATGCATTGCACATTGGATCACTTGGTATGAACACAAAGATTGTCATATGGAACTCTCTGTCTGGACTATCTGTTATAAAGATATGACCATCAAATGGAGCAAATTGTAAATAAAGGAGAGTAGATCTCATTGCATGCCAATGAGGTAGAAGTTATGCCAGCAAGGTATAGAAGAAAAATTGGTCTGATGCACATTGAGAGTTGTTGCAAATTTCAAGCATTGTGTCCTAATCAAAACAAACCTGGTCAAGAGGCCGGCCCTCTTCTCCAGTTCTGCACAATCATCAGGCTTGATGATGCCTCCTTTTATCAACTTCTGCACAGCAACTCTAAGCTTAGCATGTTGCATGTACAGATTCTTGATTTAAACAGCTAGGTTTGTGCTTACCATTTCAATTAGATATGTGTCATGAAGTGTTTCAAGTTCAATATGCCATGAAAATAAAAAAATTGGCAGAATCATGAAGGGATGCTTGTGCTATTTGTCCTCAGAACAAAGCTCTGAAGATGTAACAGGGTTGTTGTGTAGGTAGAACACATGAACATCCCATAACATGGATTGGCTGAATGCTAGGCAGCAGAAAGAGGGTAATTTTTATGTGGTCAGGCTCACCTTAACCCCTTGTATCTCTTTCTTGGCTTCATTTATAGTTGCACAAATGTCACGAGCATGTCGCCTCTTTATCCTATCACAGCAGTCACAAAAAAAAAAAAATTGAACTGAGAAAAATGCATGATAAAGAATGCTACTGAATGCCTTAATAAGTTCCTCACATGGCCCTGGTCAGGTCATGGGAACTGCATGCAGGAGGATTGATTTGCAGTTCAGAATTGATAAACAAGAAAAAAACCTTTCCTTGATGACAGACAGCAGAGATTATTTGTATTTGGACAATCTGGGGTGTACATACTGCTCCATCAGGTCAGGGTTGATCCATAATAGATGATTTCTGTGGAGCCTATATCAGAGAAGATAATCTTACTGAAGCTCCCCCTCCTTGCTCTTGATTATGGCCTCTTGCTGCTGCCCTTCTTCTGTACCATTCTTAAATTCTAGAAACGCCTGCAAAAATAAACAACAAGACATGGAGACCAAGCAAATCAGAGATGCAGTATCTGGGATCCTCGCTACAAAAGTCTCAAACTTGCCAAGCTCTGGCAAGAGCCCTTAATAGATGAATTTGCATGATTAGGCACAGAAAGCATACGTATACACCTTACATCATTTCTGATGTCACTGCTGCATTCCCATACACCCTCTGGTACATTGTTCTCTTTGTACGTCAACATGGTGACACCACAGTGCTTTGCTCCTGGACTCATTTGACCCGAGCTGGCTGGGCTCTCAGGTCTTGCATCAAGTGGTGCTATGCCCACATGGAAACCCTGCACAACAATGGAACCACTGATTTGAACACATCAATTTGCCAGTATGTCATTGAAAATGTTATTAAATCTGTAACTTGTATTTCCAGTTTGCTATGAGCTATCACAGGTGGGAACCTTTCAAGAGGTCTATGAGCTGTACTAGGTTGAATGGAAATTGAACTTATTGTGATAGTATGATGTATTGAAGGCCAGCTTGAGAAAGCATAGACTTACATGGCCCTCAAGCTCACCAACACCAGAATCTTCAGGAGGTGGTTCTTCAGGTGGGGGGAGAAGTCCATATTCTGCAAGCACCTTCTCCAGCTGTGTCCCTCCCCAAGTTATCCAATGAATCAATTCACCTTTTGTGCTCGTAGCAGAGACAGTGGAGTCTAGTTTTTGTCCAATATATTCATACAGGAAAAGAACCCTAACCAGACTCAGAAAAGAAGAAAAACTCATCGAACATGCTCTATCAGTTTAGGCATATTTCTACCTGAAAGGACTATTGTCAATTTTACCCACAATAGATTGCCCATGAGGAATGATGGTCAACTTGTTATGGGACAGAAGCAGCCCCGCATACCACAGCAATCAGGATTCTCCATGATGTGAGACTGCATAACCAACTCCAAGCATACCAAAGTTCTAAGCTTATTAATTCCGCTAGCATTGTTAAGAGCTTGGTTGGAATTTCCTTTAGGAGATGGGCAAAATACCTGAGTACGAATGGACACATGAGCCTCTTTGAAGAGGCATAACAACTCCTTCACCTGGAGAGATATATCCACCATGTAGAAATGGTCATGTTCCATTCCATATCAACTAATCTCTCATGATCTGGATCCATCACAGGTGTAATTTCTGGGTTTTGAATGAAATTGTCAGTTCGTCACTGCCAGGCCCAAGGCTTGTAACTGGTCACAGAAAAAGTGTTCACAAACAATGCAGAAGGGTTTGCCTGAATATGGTATGCAAAGCTATGTACTATTTGAACAGAGTTTCAAGCACTTTGATGTGCTTGAAATACCTGTTTAGCAACTACATGATACTTAATGGATGAGTGACTAACTTGTCTGAAGTTTTCAACTGGTATTTGGTCAAGTTCTTTTTCATCTGTAATAAATGCCTCTATCTTATTTCTCAGCTCAGTCTTTGCTTCCTCCCTGTTATCAGCAACAGGTTCTTCCTCAGAACCAGAACCTCTTTATGTTCTAGTCCACAACTGACATCACGCTGGTGAAGAATCCTTGTTTTAATTACAAGAATCTATTTCTCTTTGAACAGCATTCATCATGGTAACCTGTTAATGGCACACATCACCTAGTAAACCTCAGAGATGCTTGCCAAACCCCTGCTGCAGGGGGGTTCTCTGCAAGAGTGCTGGATATTCTTCCATTTTGGAAGGGGAACAAGCATGGCCTGGTTGCAACCAAGGCATATGACCTATAAACATCACTGTAGGAGTAGCAAATAGTTACTTGCAACCACAGCCTGGGAATCAGCACCCTAACTGTGTTGCACAACTTACGTCAATTCATCATACGAGATCCTAGTGTGACCACTAAGAGCATCCTTGAGAGCCAACTCCTGCCTCAGTTCAATAATCTCCTTCGCATACCGCCTGGAAAGCCAACAATAAGGTGTTAGGATTTCATGTCACATAGGCATGAACTCTATCAAGCCACTCATGTCAATTGTTGGTTTGTGCAATACATGCCCTAGAAGGAGTGAAGAGTCAAAAGACTGGCCTTTCAGTGCCTGCAGAGTCCAGCTTCTTGTTGATAATTGCAGTGGTTCTCAGCAATTTAACTCGCTGGGCAAATCGCAGTGAACCAATCTGTCCATATTGATGGCTGATATCAAAACATATGCAAATGCATCACACCATCTTTCAAGCCACATTGCATGGAAGTTTGTATTCTAGATTCTGTTCCCAGTTGAGTTTCAATCTCAAAGATGTTGCACTATTTAGTATTTAGAAGTGTATTATTAACAGCTAGTATCTGGTGCTTGAGTGGTAATGTGACATAACTGTCTCATCCAAGAAATAGTCTTCTGGCCATGCACAAACAATCAAAATGGTTTTGCAATTGCCACCCAAGGACTCCTTAAGCAAGGTGGTGAGACGGCTCTGTCGAAATGGGATATAGCCTTGCCCCAGCCTCAGAGCATAAACAGTCTGGAATTCCCCATTCACTATACGTCTGGTTAACATCCTGATTGGTTAAACAGGGCATAAGGGAAAGCTTCAGACCGCACATGACAGTTTGATATTTTTTATGAGGTATGGCTCTATTCTGACCCAGATGCTTGTACTCTTGGTGAAATTGGGATCCAAGTTTCTGAGTTTGCAAAGGATACAAGACCTGTTCAAGGAATGTGAGAGACTTATTGATAGCCATGGCCTCCCTTCTCAGACGGCCTCTGTAATCTGAGGTTTTCTTCACACGTTCATTTCCAGCAAGGTCTACCAGATTCAGCTTTGCTACAGTCACATCCTGCAATGTCCTGATTCCTGTACGTCGCTCAATGTAAAGTGTGAGCACACAATGGGACCTGCTTGACATCTGCAAGGTGAAGCTAACATTAGTTTTCACTGTCCAGCATAATATGAACAGGCTCAAAATTTACTCAAACCATGTTGTCATTACAATTGAAAACTTCAACTGTCAAGAGAATAACAAGCTGCAAATTTCCTAAAACATTCTCATCTGATTCTTGACGATCTTGTCGTTGTCAATGTGTAGTGCTAGGAAATTGTTTGCAATTGCAGTTCTGTTCAGGAAGCAACCAAAGAAAATAGCCTCATCAGAGAACACTTGCTGACCTGGTTTAATGAATGATCAGAGTAAGAGCGCAACTTTTCCCCTTCAAAATAGAGTTTCAAAGCTTCCGCCTCATTTTCAACTGGCATTTTTGTAAGGCCCCGAAGCTCCACAAGACCATTCTCCTCCAAAATCATAAGGGAACCTGCTGGCTCTCCTCTTGTTTGTAGAAGGTCATATATACCCTGCTTTGTACATCCACCTTCAGCACCATTCAGGGCACATCAATGGAAGCAGGGACACACCAACAGACTAAGATGAAAAAAACAGTTTCCAAACACACAAACACACAGCAAGGGCATACCCCACAACAGAACTAACAACCCCCAGTCTGAGTTGCTGGAAACAACAAATTCAGCCTGGTGAACGTTTCTACAGATGTTCAGCAATAGATAGGAGTCGAATTGCTGCTCAAATTATTACACACCTCATTATACATTTATACACATAATACTCAGCAACAGATAGGAATTGAATCGCTGCTCAAATTGTCACACACCTCATGGTGCATTTCTACAGAAATTCAATAATAGATAGGAGTTCAATCGCTACTCAAATTCTCATGCACCTCATTGTACATTTCTACAAACTATTCAAGCAACAGGCAGGAGTTGAATTTGTTGCTCAAAACTGTCGCACACCTCATTGTACACTTCAACATAAGACATTTGCACTCTTATGCCTGCCTCAGGCTTTGTTTCCTTCTCCTGGAAAATACGGTGCATGGCTCTCGGGGCAATTCCTCTGTGTGCATACACCTGCATTAACAGCAGATGATTAGTCAGTAGATTAGTCATAGATCCACATTTTTGGCATAGTTTAATCTAGTCATGTAATGGAATAGGACTTGTTGCTTGAATCAAATTGTAGTCGTGTAGTTGAATGAGACTAGTCCTTTTTTTGACATAGTCTAATCTATCAATTTGTGCATTGGATATTGAGATGAAAATTACAATGAGACTTGAGAATTGAGAAGGAGAACCAACCTTCATGTCACCAGTCATGGTGAAAGTTTTGCCTGATCCAACCTGACCATAAGTCATGATGGTGCCATGGTAGCCCTGGAGCACATCCTCTACAAGTTGTTTTGCACAAGAGTCAAAGACGGTCTCCTGGTTTGTTGTCTGCCAAAGAACCAAGGTACAACTAAAGCTATGATGAGCAGCAGCACACAAGCACCTTCGATTGTCTCATTACCTTGAATTCCAAAACTTCTATTTCTCTCTGAAGAACAAAAGAAATCCTCCCTCCTATGGTCGTCTGCTCACAAAATCCAAACGTAATGTGCAAAAAACTCAGCTGAAAACGACAATCCCTTTGGATTTCTCTAATTTTTTTCTTCTTCTCACTTAGGAGGAGGAGGAGGAGGAGCAGCCGCAGCAGCATGAAATTGCAACGTGAAAAAGGAGCTTCTGAGCTTCACAATATCAACAATAAGAACAACTCGCGCTCAATGTGTAGGAGGAGGAATTACGGCAACAAATGGACCTGAATGACGCTATCCAAAGAGAACACAATCTGATCGGTGTAGGACCTTGGCGGTCCTCCGACGTTGCTCTGCTTCTTCTGAACATCGATTCGAACCATAGCCTTTGTCTCGTCGAAGTGCAAGGCGGCGGAGGGCTTCGAGGATGGCCGCATCCTCAGATGCACCTTGATTCTGCACTGACATTCCCCTTGCGGCATCGCTCTTTTGAAGTCTAAGCTCGGATCTCTCCTCCTCCTCCTCCTCCTCCTCCTCTTCCTCACTCTGCACAAGCGAAAAAAACATACGGCAGGCCAGTCATGAAGATGAGCCCGAGGACAAATGAAGCTAAGGTTGTCGACGACGAAGATTTGATCTCATGCGTGCCTCGCAGTTCGTGCTATCATCTTCTTCTCTATGCTGCTGCTGCTGCCGTCTCCTCTCCGTTTTCGCAAAAGTGTCGCACTTGTGATTTCACGCCTTTTTGTGCCTCTCGCAATATGGATTGTTCATTTCACGCTGGTCTCGTACTGCAAAACCGTCCTTCTTCCAAGTTTTTGCCAACCAAGAATGAAGAGGACTTTGCGCTCTTGCAAGCTTCGTAAGCTTCAGATGCACATCTGCACACGAGTCGGTTGACATCAACCAAAATCCATGCACGAATGTGGGCATCCGTAGGACAAAACGCTTTCGGCTCAGAGGAACTGTACAATCTCAATTTACAGCACAAATAGATGGCCGATCGTAATTCCACAAGCGCGCAAAGAATGATTCTCGGAAGCAGACAAAGACATTGACGCCGGCAGGAAGATCGGAGAAAGGCAAATCGCAGACTGGGCTGGGCTACAAAAAAACACGAGAGAGAGAGAGAGAGAGAGAGAGAGAGAGAGAGAGAGAGATGCAAAGCGAAGCGAAGGGGCAGCGCGCGCAATACTAACGACGACAGTTATGGTCCGGAGAGCTCTCTATCTATTCCGAAGAAACTCTTCTTCTGTCTGTTGTGGTTTCTGTGCAGCGATGGCGTAATCGTTCCTCTTCCCCTCTTTTGCTCCTTTTGGGATCCTTGTTCCTTCCTGCCTTTTGAGTTCGATCTTGCTGTGCTTGCCAAGAAGAAAACGATTTCGTATTTCCCTTGTCAATCGATAGTTCTATCATCTATATTTCGGTGGTATCTATTCCCTCCCTCGTGAGACAATTTGCGATAGAGCTCACCGCACAAGGCAGAAGATGGGCACAGAAGAAGACTTCGTTGTCTCTCCGGAATGACAGCAAAATCAGTTCATGAGTGCAACAACAACAATGTGCAATTGCAACTGCGGTTGAAGACGAGATGATGTTAGTATTAACGTTTCTTTGATAATCTTTGTGGAATCCTTTGTTGCAATAGGGAGGAATCCTGCTCGATTCCTGAAGGATCGATCACCGGTGACCGTTTCCTTCTGTGTTGAGGAGGTTCCTGGTCGATTTCCGGAGTCTCCTCCTGTAGGGATCGCAATGGCAAAGTTGATAACTTCGTCGATCCTGCAGCGAAGGAGACGTTTGTATAATCTGACCACTTGCTGGCTGCTTTCTGGCTTTTTTGCGGTGTTGTACGCATAGGATCAGGCAAGATAATGATGATATGAGTCGAGCAATAAGGGACCCGCGACGATGACTTTGCATCTGCTGATTTTGTGGAGATTTGTCGCAAGAGCACCGGCGTCCAAAGGAGTGAACCTGGCCTCAGCTCTTCCGATAAGCGGGGCAACTTTCTTCCTTATGCTGGCGTCAGTCCGTCAGTCAGTGTGGTGGCCAAGCCTGACTGCGTGGGGCGCACAACAGACTTCAGGAATGTGCAGATAGAGAGATACATCAAGGAAGGAAAACCACACATACAAAAGGAAAAGGAGACGGGAGAGAGTCTTTTATGATCATCTCCAGAAGAAGTTTTTCTTCACGGCTTCCAGAAAGTTGTGAGAGAGAAAGCGTCTCAAGGCTTCTTCGAACATTGTGCAAAACCGATTCTCAACAGGCAAGTACTTACGCAACTCCCTCTGAAAGTGTTGTGTTGCAAGTATATATATTTATATATGCAATTCTCCTGTGATTCCTTCTTTCCTCTTCCCCTTTCTTTCTTCCTTCTTCTTTGATTTTTGTCCATCTTCTCTGTAACTCACTCTTTCATTATATTTTTCCCACCACAACAGTGACGGATTTTTTTTGTTTTTTTTTTCTCTTGGCAGTCTTTTCACATGGATACCTCCTGTTAGATCTATGCAGAGTGTTCTACTATGCACTTAGATTGTTCACAGGTATCAGGTCTGTATTTTTGAGTGCACTCAGCAACCAACATCATGACTGAGTCTTCTTCCTGTTGCTTCATGGATATGTTAGATTTCTTTTTACACTGTATAGAATTTAATCTGTTGGAGTCTCCAATGTGTGGTCTTTCTTCTTGAGATTGTTGTGGTAAAAGTGCTATGTGACAATCATGGTTTTGAAGTCCTTCAATCTGAAAACTGCAGACAGATTTAAAGTATATGTTCAACCTTAATTTTCCTTCAGAGAAGTGTAATTCTATTGGTAGGGTTATGGCCATTGTAGCTGTTCTGGTTGAGTTAGGCACTGTATGATTGGCTTGCAGTGCCGGTTTTAGACAAAATGTGTAGATGGGTGGTCGGAGAATTGATGTGTGAGAAGAACCCTAATCAGTATTTCTGGGATAACAGTGTCTTAAGCTGCATGTATATCTTAATTTGCTGCAAGCTCTGTGTCAATCAGGTGGTAAACAGGTGAGTTGATGGCATTCATGTTAGACAAGAGGAGGAAGTGATATGATGCTAATCCTCGGGCTGATTTAGATAAGCCATGATGTTGCTTTTGACGATTATCTAAGCAATGATTTTTGTCAATATGGACTTCTTAGCCGTTTTTGTTAGTGAAACTTGTTGTTTGTCTAGTGAACTGGGGCCTAAAAGCATTTATTTTTTAGAATTTGTCCCGCTTGCCCAATATATTTTGAAAATAGGGACTCTTGGACTTGTGCAATTGTCATTTCCATCAGTTTGATATTGTACCTGGGCTTGGTGTCCTCTGACTGCAATAGCTGGGTTTGGCCTTGTGGTGGTTGTGAATGATAGTTCTTTCTTCTTTTTCTTACTGCTTGCATTTGCTCAACTTCATGGAAGATTGTGACATGTGGGCTTAAGTTGCATTGTTGCTTGTCCCATTCACTTCACTGTGAAGATTTTAACCTTTTTAATTTACAAATTTTGCAAATGCTTCTCAATCCTAGGTTGAAAGGCACTGAAGTGGAAGCTTTTGAAAGGCCACTTTGTCCTCAAAAGATCATGCTCTTGAAGTTGTCTTGTTTCTCTCTTTTCTTCCTATTCTCTTGTTTGATTTTTCTCTCTCATTTTGTGTTCCTTTTTCTTCTTGGTTTCCTTGGTCTTCCCCTTCTCTTTTAGGTTTTCCTGATCTAACATCCCAGCTGTCTTCCCATTACTGCCATTCTTGTGACAGAAACTAAGTATGTTGGATAATGTATGGCATGACCTTCCAGACACTGTCAGACAGAGCTGATGAAGTCAGTGAGGATGTTATGGTAGCTGCTCACTACCATGCATGTTGCTGTTCAAGTTCTCTGAATGTGCATGTGACTGCTGCTGTGGTTCACACAGCTCCTCACTTTTGTTTTGTTTTCCTTTTGTCTTCTCTAGTCTTTTCTGTTAGATTTCCTCTTTTCCTGTTTGCTGATATGCTGTCAGATCTGAATTCTCTATCACCTTATTTTCTGGTCACCTCTGAATTCCATTCAGGTTGTCTAAATTAAAAGTATTAAGAAGTTCTCAGTCCCATTGGCATTGTTCCCTCTGGCCAGGACATCTGCCAGCATGAATTAAATGAAGGAATTTCTTGTTGGAGCCATTAGGTTTCTAGTTTCTCATTTAGGGTGTAAAAGTTTGTGGTAGACTAAGCACTCAGTCTTAGATTTTGTGCAGGTGCCATGGTAGGATCAGATCAGCAGGGCAAGTGGAAAGAGGACCAGTCAGCAGAGAAGGCACTTGACAATGCCTGGAAGAGGGATTTTTCAGGGCTATTTTTTGCAGCACTTCTCATACTTTGGGTTGGTCTTGTGTTAATTGGTATCCAACTGGGGCACACAGAGCTTTGGCCAATTATAGTGGGGCTTGTGTTTTTTGAGGTTTCCAGCAGGGTCTTCAGCTCATTTGTGATGTCAAACCCCTCCTTGTTCCAGGGACTTACCCTTGAATCTTGCCCTGACTTTCTAAACACTTCCATCTCTCTCCTGCATTCAACTATTATCGCCCTTGCAGGTATGTGTCTCTTCTTTCTCTCTATCTCCATTTGCCCTAGAAGTTTCACTTTTGAAAATTTTTCACCTCCATCCACTTGCACCAAGCTTTTTTGTGTTTTTTGGCATGTTTCTCCACTCAATGAAGTCGTATTCTCTTCACAAATGAGTGGCAGTTGTACACACAGATTCCTGATAATGGAGGACAGGTGCAACAGCTCCAAGGAGCCAAGTGATTAGTTTAGCAGAATTGCATGGCCAAAGCCACTTAAATCGCCCAAATTTCACATAGCAGTCATACTATCTTTCTATATGAATCTGTAGTATTGGACCTTGTGAGAGACATATGCTCATAAGTTCCTTGTTGTAGTCTTGTGGCCATAGACTTGTCTGAGGGACAGTGAAAGAAAGGGGGAGATTTGGTGTGTATATGTGAAAAGGTTGTGGGAATTGTGAGATGCAGTGGTGACATTGTTAGCAAGGGAGGCACAAGTTTCAAGGTTGGAGGAAATGCTGTCACATGATGTCTTGTACAGCAAGCCATGGCCTGGAGCACAAATCCTGTTGGGAGTCTCATGTGGCTACTTTGCTTATGATCAATGGGATATGCTGCAAAAGCATCTTTACAACCCTAGGTCACCATCACTTCTCATCCATCATGCTGTCCTTCTCACCTGCTTCACTCCAGCTATCTACCTCAACCGCTGCATCAACTACTTGATCCTCACTCTTGTTTGTGAGGTACGCATAGGAAATATGTCACTCTGTTAACAGGTATGCTGTAATTGTGCTACCATTCTATTCCTCCTTACCTGACAGTACAGAGCTAATAGATAATGGTACAGCTAATGGACGGCTTGCAATGGTTGTGGGTTTAAATCCTCTGCATGTTTGATCAACCAGCTATAATGGTGTTAGCTAGTGTTAACTAGTTCTGTTGTTGCAGAACCCAGGGGCTTTTGAATCAGTGTTGGAATCATTGGGCAACTAATTGATGAGGTGCTTTCCAATGGCAGGTGCATTCTGTGTTTTTGCATTTGCGGAAAGTTCGCAAGCTGTCATTGACAAGGCATAGCAGGAGCTCATGGGGGACCTTGATCATGTGGTTTTTGAATTGGATTGCTTACTTTATCACCAGGCTGGCTTTCCATATTTATATCACTATAAAGCTTCTCCAAGATGCTTCCAAGTTCCCTAAGGGGTTTGAGTGGCCAATGGCACTCACAGGCATGTTGGGTCTCAATGTCCTCAACTTCAGCCTGGGTCATGGCCTTTTGAAAGCCTACAGGAAGGAGAAACTGTTCCTCGAACATCAACACTAGGTTGCATTTTTCCCTTTTCATTCATGCTGCTTCTTCTCTCACCTTGGAGCAAACAGAGCCTTGTTTACTTGAAGGAGATCAGTGAGTCTGCTGAAGGTCTGCCGAGTTTCAGGAGACTCAGAATTAGAAGAGTTAGAAAGTGGTGAACTAACAAACATTTGTGGATTTTTTACTGGTTAATCACCATGTTAGACATGACGTAACCAGAGCTTGTTGACATGTTGACAGAAGAAGAACATGCAAGGGAAGTAATTTCAAAGATATTGAAGGCCAGACCACTGACTATCTGTTGAGGTGTGTGCATCCATTGACATTTGCAAACTCTGATGTGTGACTTTGTTACAGAGCACTGTTGAATGGATCATGCAAAACTGCTCAAAGAGGGGATTTTGTCTAAGAACATTCTTCCTCTGTACAAGTAGCTACAAGTGATGTTTTTGTTAAATTATGAGTGGCCAAATGTGAGTCAGCTGGGTCCTGCCAATGCTTGATTCCAGATTAGCTCTGGACTTCTCCACCTTCTCATCAATGTATCACCGAGTTTCTTTGGATTGAGGAAGCAAGAACTAGCAAAGAGAGCTCAAGAAACAGTGTAGCTTAGCTGTTAAGGGGGATGAAATCTTAGAACAGGTCTTTTTACCCTTTTGCAACAAGTACCTGTCTTATTGTTTCTTCTCTGGGTTTCAGGCTTGGAAATATCAGACTTGCAAATACTAGACTCCTTTCAGCTAAGCTATTTGGTTATGTAGTTAACAGTAATCCCTTCGTATTGGATTTAGGTAACCCTATTGGGATTTTATAGGAAGGTGGTTCAGGAAGTTTAGGTTGATAGAGCAACAAGGATCTTGTTGCTTAACGCTTCTAGGGGTTAGTTTTCAATCTATGACATTGTTTGTACATAAGCCAACGATTGACAGCGCTATCAACAGCAACTAAAAGGCTTCCAGAGCCAATAAACGAGGGTTTTGACTCCTATTAACATTTGTGCAACTTCACCAAGAAGCTATGTAGATTCACTTTAGGACAGGAGAAGGGTTCTACCTTTAGATCCCTCCCAGATTTGAGGTGCCAATCATGAGGCTGTCAGGCCAAGTGTCAAGCTCCAAAAATCTTGGGAGGGTCTAAAGATCATTTCTCCTACCTAAAGAAACATGAGTTTACTTGTGCCAATGGAAGAAAGATAAGAAGAAAAAGAAGTATTATGGAAGGTACTATCAAAAGGCTAGCCAGGACCTTCCATGACTTGGAGAATCCTGTGCCATATTTTGCTTAATAATTGACCTTTACGCGAGGAAAGCTTTAGTGGTTCTTTATAGGTGAGTGAGGAGGGTGGAGATCCTCTTCCAATTCTTGAGAGCTTGAAAGGGTTGGAAGGCAACTTGCAAGAGGAAAAGTGGGGTGGATGGGACTAATTGGACGTAAAATGGTGCATCATCATGGAGTAGTGAATGGAAGAGCATTTGTGGGAGAAAGCAAAGCTGAAAAGGAGTTGTAGCCATTTTGGGGATGATGAGAGAGGTGGTGGTATGGAGGTTCCTAGGAAAGGAAAGAAGCAAATGGAGGCAAGTAAGGAAGAAGGGGCGGCAAGGATATAGAGTGGAGTGCAAAGGGTAGAGAGGACACAAAGATTAGCGCATGGTGTGGTGTTTTGGAATGAGGAAAGCAAGAGAGAAAACTGTTTTGTGCAGCTAAACCTGAAATTTTGTACTTTAGATTTTGGATGTGGGAAGTAAAGCATAATGGAAGAAGGAGTTTGTAGGTACTTACGGTGTGTGTTAGTTAGTAGGACTTCAGCTTTGGAAGTTGATGCATGTTTTGTTTTTATCTAAGTTGTGGTGACATGTAGCTTCAAAAGGGGAGAGAAGGAGGAAATTTATGCTTTGTTAGGCACATCCAAATACAAGTAAATTGTAGTTCAGTTCTTTGTCTGAAATTCCAATAGAAAGAAAGAAATTTAAACATTTGGGAATTTGGCAATAGGGTTTAGGGTTTGCCATTTTTGTGAAATTATTATTTCATATTTTGCACAAAGATTTATATGAGAAATTTGGGTTTTTTTTGTTTTGTTTTTTTTTTTCTTTTTTCCAACTTTTTGATGTTGAGCAAGTGGCAATCATCTATGACAAGACAAAAAGCCACTATTTTATTGTAAAAAGATATTAAGTATAAAATTTCTGGCATTTATTATTGTATATTTCTAACTACCTAATTTGAAATGTAGCAAAATAAAATTCAAAATTCTTATTTGTACAGTCATCCATGTGTCAAATAGAATCATCACCCTGCCACCTCCAAAGGGGAAAAAAAAAATCTTCAGCAAAAGCCGGACAAGACCAAAAAAAAAAAAAAAAAAAAAAAAAAAAGAAAAAAAAAAAAAAAAAAAAAAAATAAAGACGAAGAAAAATATGGAGCCTATTCAATTTACAATTGACTCGAGTGAAAAATGCCAAGATGTAATTCA
>Ga0116231_10000890_pt1 | contig 57436 bp, 39 predicted proteins | sample S1TSphgellanicum_2_FD_89695 | JGI IMG/M metagenome (GOLD analysis project Ga0116231, IMG submission 89695) | Host-associated microbial communities from peat moss isolated from Minnesota, USA - S1T2_Fd - Sphagnum magellanicum MG | ecosystem: Host-associated > Plants > Peat moss > Unclassified...
TGTCGCACTCTTCAAGGCGACGTCGGGAAGAGGTCGATTCTCGACTTTTAGTGGTCGGGAGTCAAACTGCCAATTTGACTCCCGGCCCTTCTTTTGCCCATAATTTGGGCTGCATATGTCTGAATTGCCAATGTGAGGCCATCTCCGATATCTACGTTTCAAGACCTTTCCAATGACACCAAGAACACCCCAATGCGAGGTGTTTTGGGCCTTGTTGTCGAGCTCTGAACATTCGGGAGTCCCGGAAGACTCCCAACCTCCAACTTTTCCAAGTGTTGGGCTTCACCCCCACACTTGGCCGAAGTGGGGTTGCGACATGGCTAGTCAAATTCAAAAGTACTTGTTCTTTATTTTTATTATTCTAATTTTTTCTAAAGTTTGTATTCAACTTCATACAAGCAATGGAAAGCACCATGGTTTCAAAATGAAATTTAAGTAAAAATTGAAAATATTTTTTCGTGTTTTCATGAAAAATTGTTTTTTTTTAAACTTGATACTTTTTCATCAACTTTTTTTGTATAAAATACCATGTTTTCATTCCTCTATTGAAGACCCTTTTTTTGAGTCACAAGTTGTAGCAATAGGTGTGGATTGCTTAAAGAATATTTCGAAATTTGATTATCTATGTGAAAAGAACAAGAAATCAAAGGATCACAAAATGGGTACTTCACCAAGTTTTGATTGTTTTCAATTTATAGTTGAAATTGAGGTGAAATTAAATTTTACAACTTTCTAGGCTCAAAGGTGGTCATATGAAGGAACATTTTCTTTATTTGCTCGATAAGTTATTAAAATGCCCCAAACTGATCTACTAGATGTGGTTTCAAAGGATGTGGATTCTTTAACATTATTGCATTACATGGATGAGAAGTTAGGATTATTTCATCTTCAAGTTCTATTGATGTCTTGCCATCTCATGAGGTGAGTTGTGTTAATGTTATATTCAATTTGAATGTGATTTTGGTCTTTACAAATTTCAAGATAGTTTAGAAGATGGGGCCTCTAACTCAACATCAAGAACCCCTTATCCTTTTTCAAATTGTTGTGTTGAGGCTTGGATTTAAAGTAATCTACGAAAGATTTATGGCACAATTTAGTGTGTACATATGGCTTGCAACCCAATGCCACAACATCAATAATTATTTGGATCAAATCCATCGAGAAATTGAAATCACTTTTGATCCCTCCAAGATACTTGGCTAAAAGTCTTGCATGAAAAATCTTCATTTTCTTTCCTCCAATCTTAAAAAGCCTATCTTCCATAAGAATTTGAATGTTTATTTTTTTAACTATTTAGATACTTGTGCTAGGAATACATTGTTGGTTGACAATACCCCATATAAAAGTCTTTTCAATGAGCCATTAAATGTGATCTTTATTGAAACATTTAAAAGTTTTGATATAGATGACAATTATATGTTGGGAGTTTTTTTTCCTTACTTGGAAGTTCTTTAGTTTTCAAAGTTCTTGATGTTCCTTGTTTTGTAGAAAACAACCATTTTGGTAACATGACACATATTAATCAGAACGATCCTAAATACAAAATATTATTTGAAGGTTGCCATAATAGTTGTGATGTGTCCTACTATACTATTGCGAGAATGAAAATGAAGAATAAGATGTAATATATTTTGTGACATCATTTTTAAGCTCACATAGTTGTATGGAAATTGATTGAATTTTTTTGAACATTACAAGTTATGACATTAAGTATTATGTTGATTGGAGAGGAAATATAGAGAGTCCGGTGTTATGAATGTTTGTTAATTAGGCACTTGCCTAATTTTAGAAGATGGATATAAGATTGGGTGGCACCTGATTATTACACAAAAATTATTTATGACAATCAAATTTGAAATTTTAACAAGATACTATGGTAGGTGAATGGTTTGTTAGAAGTAATGATAAAATATGAAAAAAATTGAAGGTTGGGCTTTCTAGATTTCATGTTCAAACTTATCACATTTGATTGATGCTACTATAGATGTATCTAATGTAATTCTATTTATTTTAACATGTTCATCCATGGTTTTGAAAATGGATCTAATAAAGGAAGTGTTGTAATATTTGGAAAAATATAAAATGTGATGATGATTTATGTATTTTGTTGTGCTAACTTGGGCTAGTTTGGTAGGTTATTGCTATGTGTCCATCTACAATAGCTACATGTGTACATCGATATTTGTTGGCATGTTTTTCTCTTGAAAAAATTGTTTATTCTCAAAATGAATGGTGTTTTGTGTAATTTTCCACATAGTGGTGTTTTATAAGGGAAGCAACACATGAAGGGGAAAAATATTGACATGAATGAAGAGGAAACAAGAGTTGGAATTCAACATTTCATTACTCGGGCCTTCAAAAAAATTATATTGTTATTTAATATTATATGTTGATCGAGGATGTCATGGAAGTTCTTACTTATGGGTGCATTCAAGATAAAAGGAACCATGAAATGTGTAACCACTCTTTAGATTTTTAATGATTTGTTGAATTTTTTTATCACATTTCACAATTGATTGATGTTTTGCAACTAGAAGGTTTGTATCATAATTTGTTAGCAAGCCTATAAGGCTCGAACAAAATTATTAGAATGAATGATAGAAAAGGACTAATAAAACACTATAACCAATCCTTTTAATGCTTAAAGTGTGTTTTTTGAGCAAGTGATTATGGCTTTAAGGTTGAAATAAAAATATGTTATTCATGACTACAAAAGTGTAAGGGAGTGCCAGGATTTGTGAGATTTACTTTGGCATTTTTTGAAAACATTCACTAGGAAAACATTTTGGAATTGTTGTAGAGGAATGTTGTTAATGGATTGGATCCAGAAAAATCCATGCATGAGGCTCAATTGCACATGATCAAACTCCATAGACCTGGGAATAAAGAAAGAATTGAATAGATGGAATCAAGAACATCACATCTATGGAAAAGAACATACATTAATAATTCAAAACATCATTAACTAAAAGGTGGAAATTGACTTTTTCGAGTTTGTAATGGTAGTGAGGAGCTCCACAAGGCCATGCAAAGTATTGAACACAATAGCGTTCATTAAGTAGTGCCACTCAAGATCCTCATTATGCACATGTTGGATGTAAAATAACCAAACTTGTAGCTTGTGGTTGCCTTCTCACACAAAAGACATACGATTTGATAGAAACTTAAAACCGGATCTCCAAGAAGGAAGTGTTCAAATTACTCATTTTTAAAACGCTAGTGAGCATTCCAAGAATCAACATAAGAATCAACAAACTCCTCTTCTCCCTCAAGGGAGATTCAAGGGAGATACGTAGAATATTTTATCTCCCTCACAATATCCAGTTTGAAATGCCTATTCCATTTTTAAAACATCTATCTTTAGGGCATGACGCACGACAAACATGGAGATCATCCTACAAAAAGGGATATTCATCCGCGCCTTCTTCTTCGACAACATCTTATGCATGTCAAAGATCGTAGTCAAATTGAATTTTTGCTCTTAAACATCTTAAATAATCATGTTAAAGGACATGTTATCCATGAGTTGGGTTGCCTCTGAAACTTGTGAGCCTTGAATGAAAAAACAAATCAATAACTGACAAGAAAATTGAGATTATAAAATAATTCCAGGATGGTTGAACATTGACCTCCACAATCTCATTTGTGGAGGGGCATATGAATGCCTCTTTCATTTGTTCTTGAAAACCAAATTGAAAACTATAAAATCATCTACATAACCATTTGCAAAAATCATTTACAAAACCAAAGAAAACAAAGTAACGAAAAGAAAAAAACAAAAAACCCAAAGCTCAAGTTCAAGTCCCATTTGGGACCCGAACTTGAGCTCAGGGCCTCCTTGCATACCCCAAAAATGAAAACCAAAAAAAAAAAAAAAAAAACCCAAGTTTGAGCAAATCGGACCTAAGTTTGAACTTGGGTTCTTCTTGAATCTTTGATTTACTTTCAATGTCAAAAGTAGTTTAGGTTTGAAATCGGACCCAAGTTGGAGCTCGAGTTCTTTTTTCTTCATTTTTTGCAAACAACTCCTAGCTCCAATTTCGAACCCAAGCTTGAGCTTGGGTTTCCAAATCCCAACCGAACTACTTTCAATGCCAAGAGTCACTCAACAATGTCTACAAAACAAACAAGAAAAAGGACAACCTTAGTTGAAGTTCGGGTTAAATATAACCCCAACTAAGCTTGAGCTTGGGTTGTATGACCTCAATCGAACTACTCTTGGCACTAAAAGTAGCTCGGAGGTTTCTACAAAAAAAAACCAAGAACTCGAGTTCAAGCTCAAGTCCAAAAAAAAACCCAAACTTGAGCTTGGGTTTTTCAAGCTCAATTGAACTACTTTTAGCATCGAAAGTAGCTCAATGGTTCCTACCAAAAAGAAAACAAGAAATTTGAGTTATCATTGGCATTGATAATAGCTTAGTAGTTCTTAAAACAAAAAAACTTGAGCTCAAGCTCAAGTCTTTTTTTGGACTTGAGCTTGAGTTTGGGTTCAACACACCCCCTTGAGCTACTCTCAACACCAATAGTAGCTCGATGGAATCTACAAACCAAAAAGTAAAATAAAAATGGAAGCTCAGGTTTTTCAAGCCCAACCAAACTACTCTTGGTGTTGAAAGTAGTTTGACGGTTCCTAAAAATAATTTTAAAATTAAAAAAAACAGAAACCCTAAGCTCGAGGGGTGAAAACATGGTATTTTATACAAAAAAGTTTGATGAAAAAATATCAAGTTTAAAAAAAAATTGTTTCAAAAACATAAGAAAATAGATTTAATTTCTACTTAAATTTCATTTGAAACCATGGTGCTTTCTATTGGGTTTGTATTAAATTAAATACAAAATTTGAGAAACTTTGGAATAATAAAAGTATGGAATAAGTACTTTTGAATTTGACTAACCAATATGGTGTTCAAAAGTATTTTTTCATTAAAAAATTTAATGAAATCGATTTGTGTGAAGTTATAACCTAAAGATCATTGTATATTGAAAGGAAGGAAAATAAATAAATTTTACTTTTTCTTTGGTAGAATATACTTGACACATACTTGAAACAAATGTTGCCTTGCACAAAGGCTTGAAAAGTTATTTACATGTAGAAAAGTCTATTTGAAACCTATTTTTACAATGTAAAATTTAAAATTAATTCATAATAGTGAGAAATTATCTTTTTTTTCATCATTTAAGTAAAAAAAAATTGTATAATAATTTTATGATGGATTTTAATCCTACTTGTTGTTAGCTTGACAAGTTGATTGCCAAGGTGATTGAATTGTATGCATTTTACCATGTTTTCACCTCGGGTCCTTTTTTTGGACCCAAGCTTGAGCTTGGGTTTTTCAAGCCCAATCAAACTACTCTCGACACCGAGAGTAACTTGACAATTCTTGCACAAATTAATAAAAAACAAGAACTTAAGTTCAAGCTTGAGTTCATTTTTCAAACCCAAGTTTGAGCTTGGGTTCTTCAAGCCCACCAAGCTACTTTCAATGTCAAGAATAGTTCTATAAAACCTACCAAAAAAAAAAAAAAAATCAAATTCAAGCTCGAATTCAATGCACCCCCGAAACTACTTTCAATGTCGAAAGTAGTTCGGCGGAAGTTGCAAACCAAAATAATTAAAAAAAGAACTTGAACTCAAGCTTGAGTTCAAAACACCCCATTGAGTTACTATTGGTGTCGAGAATAGCTCATTGGAAGTTGCAGACCAAAATAAAACAAAAATGATGAACTCAAACTCAAACTTGGGTTTGATTTCAGACCCGAGCTTGAATTCAAGTTCTACATGCTCCCCTGAGCTATTCTTGGTGCCAAAAGTAACTTGGCAAAAAATACAAACCAAAAAACAAAAACAATGAACCTAAGCTTAAGCTCGGGTTTTATGCACCCCACTAAATTCAGCAACGCTTGCATACATAACAAAACACATAAAAATAATAATAATAAATTTTTAATTTATTTATTTAAAAAAAAAACTTGAGCTCAATTTTTTATCCAAACACTTGAATTTTTCATGCATTGAAAACACGTGTGCTCAAGGAAAACAAAGTAGAAAAACATGAAAAGGGTAGGAAAATAAAACATACATAGCTCTTGAGCACGGTTTTAAGAACTTTTGAGCTTTCCTCCTCCTCTCCCTCCTCCTACACCCATAATTCCACAAAGAGGAGGAAATGAGAATTCAAACCTTCTTATATACTCCCCAAAACCCTAAAATATTAACTAATAACCTAAAGAGTTTTACTGAATGTTCGTTGTTTATGAATTTAATGTTGGTTTCGTCATCCATTGTTTCCTCACTGGATCTTTCTTTTCCAACCTTTTAGGGAATGTAAAACAATGCCAACCCCTATATTAGTTGAAAGTGGATCTCTACTCACAATATCTTTTAGTTGCAACTCCAAAAATACAACTATAAGGTTCTACTAACTCTCATATTTGAGTCGCATACCTCATCATAATCGTTGTCACACTTGCACATCGAGCTCCTCCTTAGCACCCCAAGTTTGAGTTTTTTGGTTTTCAAGAATCCAAGAAGTCAAACATTTATAACTGAAACAATTTGGTGAGAAAATAATCACATTTCTTAACATTTCTCAACATTGAAATAAGATTCACTTGGATTCTTGGTATCCTCATTGCACCTCTTCGAGCCTTCTTCGCCATTGTAGATATTCTCTATCGCGCCTTTTTGTGTGCCTAGTTATGCCCTCTACATCTTTTTACTTTCTTGGGAGCTTGCTTATTACTTAAGGTAGTTATTTGTATATGGGAAATAATTGATCAAAACCTCTTCTTTATTTTATTTAATGTACATCTTAAGCTAGTCAGGGTTTTCTGTGGGTGTCTCCAAATTTTTATTGCGATTGTGACTTAATTTTAGGACAAAAAGACTTTTTTGTGTTATCTAAAGTTGCTATTTGATAATCATATTGTCGATTTCAAGAAATTCTTTTTTTTTCGTAATTGTTGCATTGAATGTTTAACTTTTTGTTGATGATAACTAAATTATTAGTACTCTTTCTAAAACTTCCCCGATAACGAACTTGCTAATACCCTTTCTAATAGTACCATAAAAACTCCCTTCCATTTAATGAATATCTCAAACTAGCCATTGTTGTAGTTATAACTACCATCAAATTTTGTATTTGTTTATGGCCCAAGTGTGACATTTCGTTATTATTCCTTTTTTTTTTTAGATATGTTGAAATTGAATATTTCCTGCTTTGCCGCCTCATTTCTAGGTTTAGGGTTTTCGACTATAATTATCATTTGGCCATTTGCATCTAATGACACTTTGATATTGATAATAGGATCCTAATCGATTCCAAGTAGTGGCCTTTCTGTTAGCTATTTTGTTGGATTTTTTTTTTGTGTTCAAAAGATATTATGCCTTATCTTGTTCCATTTTTTTTTTATTAGTTCCTAACTGTACTTTAAATTGTTTATGAATTCACAAATTTTTGACTGATAATATCTACTCCTTTCCCATTCGTACAATTAATATTTGATTCGATTAAAGCTTATGGCCAAAATTATCTCAAAAGTTAAGGCCAAAATTACTTGTGAGTAAGTTTGGGCATTCACCCTAATTTATTAACAACTATTAAAACATTGATGTCAGGAGATTAATACATGTTAGAACATTGGCAATAGTGGTTGCAAATTAGTCTCCCAAATTAGATGGTATCATTTTTTTAGGATACCCCTAAATATAGGACCTTGATATTATTGGCTATTCATATCAAGATAAGATAATGAAGAGCATTTATTAGGAACTGTTAGTTGCATAGTTGTAGGTTTTAATTTTCTTACAACATTTGTGTGTTTGTTCTAAGAGATCCTCAATGGTTTCTTTGTAGATCAAATCTCCTAGATTGCATATTTGGTTAAAAAATATCTAGGTGTAGTGGATGATAAAATCCAAGGGTATTTGAAAACCATCATTGCCATTCATAACTCTTCCATTATGATCTTGTTCACATCCAAAAAAAATTTCCTTGTCAACCTTGCCACCAATATGGTCTTCATGTAAACTTCATTTCCCTTTGTTTATTTTTGCATCATCATGCCCATTTTCTCTCTTTCATTGGTATCATGTGCTTCACTTTTAATGGACTCAATTGTATAAGAAATATACAAGTGTCATCATCAATGCTTATTTCTTTTCTTGTTTCCTCCTTGTGCAAGTCATGGTGGCCTCTCCAAATGTTTTGCCGTTGTTTTGGCCTAATTTTGGGTCCTTCCTTTTTCTTTGTTTTGTGCAACTTGCCGCTATATTGTTACTCCAATTGGTCCTATGATCTTCCCCTCTCCTTTGTCATTTTTCAAATTAATTAAGTATCTCCCATCCCAATTGGAAACTGAAATTTCTTCTGCATTGAACATTCTTATTGTTCTCCATTGATCATTATTTTTGTTGTTGTGGGTTTCTTGATAATGCGACAATTGTCATTTGTTTTTTTCATATAATATTGTTATTTGTAGAACGTTTCCACCTCACTATGTTAACCTTTGCTTTAATAAGATGGTTACTTTTCATACCAAGGGTAAGGTTAAGCTCATTATACCTTTTGACGAATTTGGAATCTCGCATGTCATAGATAAATGCTTATGTGCAATGTTCGGTTTCCATTTAGGAACTATTCATATTTCCAAGGATGATGCATATGATGCCAACAATAATGTTATTATATCTATTTATCAAGTTCCAATCCTTAATGACCTTAGTTTGGAATAGAGGGTAAATTTTGGAAGGTTCAGGATCATTGCAAAAAATCTTCCAAAAAGCTTTTAGAATATTATTTTGATGTCGAAAATTGATGTATTACATCGCGTTCAAGTAAGAAGATTTGACTCAAACAGTAATTCACTTAGGTACGCATGATCACTTGGTGGCGAAATGTTGTTTAAGATAAGTGTTTAAGTAAGTTAAATCCTTAGTCAAGGAGGAGGCATTCCACACACCAAGGGCTATCATGTCGACCATTGAATTGGTTGCAAGTAAAACTATCCAATCGAAACACTTGTTGAATGAGGACGGATAAAGGCCAATGGAAGTCTTTAAAGGTGACAAGTTACACTAAGTGATGGACAAGTTCATCGTTTTGTCTTCTCCCAATGTCCGGAATTTAATTGCTTCTTTTAAGCATCGACCAAACAACAGAGGGTACGTTTCTAGCATTTTTGTTTTAAAAGTGAATATTGGTTATTACATTCGGGATAGTTGTTTTCTAGGGCAATAAATTGTAAAAAGTGTGTTTTTGTTCAAGATGTTTATGAATCAAGATGGTAGTGACTATGATTTAGTCAAGTGGATGTAGCCTAGGGGTGACCTTCAAACCACTTGGATCATGTTTGATCATGTAAAGTGTGTCAAAGGTTGGATGACACTTGCCAGCCATGTGTATGATTCTTTCTAATGCAAGGTCATGACAATTGCAATATGTGATATGCAATTTGAAGACATCAAGGCTCAATGTGTAATGTGGCAGAATTTAAACAATGTGATGACCAATAATGGTATTCCTAATTCAAACTTCAAAGGATTGATGGCCAACAATGTTTAAACCAATTCGAATTGTCTATGGTAGCGGAGATGTAAATGAATCGATGGTTGACAATTTGTTTTTTCCACTAAAGTCAATCCATGGATAGACACACAAAACAATAAATCAAGCTAAAGTTGCAAAACAAACATAGGACATTGTGTTATGAATACAAAAATGTCATTTCTTTGGAAGATGTAGATGTTCGGTACACAACAATCCCTTGTTCGTGGTATTCTTTAAGGGTAGCTAATGAAGTTGGACTTCAAGAGTTGGAGAATTGGCTCAATTTTTGGCACTTTCATGTGAGACAATGGGGAGGATTTATGATACATGTATTGTTTTCAACCCTCCCACACCTTTTTTTTCACCCCATATTCTAATAATTTCACATCTATGGTATTAGTCATTTTAAAATAGCATAACAAACATTTTTTTTTTCCTTGTAAATTTTTTTTTTGGAAGAGCTTACAAACATGCCCACATGCAACCTTTCATAAACAATGCATAATGTATGGCTTCAATAGTCTAGGAAAAGGGGAGCCTATTTATATGTTACGACATCAAATGACTATGTTCGAACTTTCAAACAATCGACATTATATTCTCATTTCAAGCAAGGTGGTCAATTAGGACCCAATTGAGAGATGTAAAGCAACTTGCAAATGTAGTTTTAAAATATTCCCTAGGTTCAATTTGCATAGTTAGAATTGCACATATGGAAGGTGAGGAAATCTTTGGCTCCTACAAACAAAAGGTGAACCTAGCCCCGAAATCAAAAATGGATTCACATAAGCACAACCATGTGAATATTTCTCATCTTCATGTAAACCATATAATTGTTAGATCAAGTGTGGACATTGAACAACTTGTTGCAAATCAAATTTAGGAAGATATTAAGGTCTTTGAGGCATCATGTGGAGATGGAATTTAGCATATTAAAAGATGCCCCCTACGTCACATGTTCAATGTTCCACATTGCAAAAATCCACCAAACATTCTTATGCTATAAGGATAATTACCAAGCCAATTTCTATTGATGTCCCTGTTTGAACTTACTCAAGGTTGTGGTTTTAGTACCCTAGTGCACCCTTAAAGTTACACAAGTTCTGGTTTTGTGCAGATGATATGAATTGTTGCATTGGTGGCATGAAATGCAAGTATGCATTGGATAGACCGTTCTGGAAATTTGGCCTGTTCAAACTGAAATTAATCTCACCCAAGATGAAATCAAGTCTTTTGAAGAAACAAAATTTGTTCTGAATAAATGACAACCAATCTTTCCTCCAAGCTTATTTGGATGGGAAAACTCCATTCCTATAAATAGGTTAGTGGATGAAATGTCATGGCCAACATCATGTAACAATAAGGTTGTTCATTGTATAATGCCATTCAAGATGTTAAATCTACATTACAATTAGTGGGAGGTTGGTCGATTTTTTTTGTCAAGGACATGAAAAACCATGAGAACAAAGGCTAAAGGAAAGGTCTAAATTGAACTTTCAAACAAGGAGCATGAACAAAATTTTGTGATTCAAAAAACAAGAATAGAAGATCTAAGAGCAAGAACACAAGATGTGCATGATAAATGTGAAGATGAATTTTTATTATGCTAACGTATGTAAACATGAACATGGAAAGAACTTGACAAGGCTGTGGTGTAAAATGGTGCCTGAGATTGGTGTTGAACAAATTAAAAGAAACGAGGGGTTCTATTCCTATTTACACCCTTTTGGGAACCTAGCTCAGGGAAGCTTCTAAGGAGGCTACTATGTGTGCATCAAGTAAATCAACTTTTTGGGAACCTTCCTAACTGGGAATTGACTATGATTTAATTGAAGTTTCATTAAAAGTTAATTTGGACTTAACTAGTAGTCTACTAAGAATTAATTAAATTTAATTATGATTTAACTAAAAATTATAATTTAACTAGGATTTAATTAGGAGTTAACCAAAAGTTAATTCATAATTAATTCAAACTTAATTAAAAATTAACTAAAAGTTAACTAAAAGTTAATTAAAATTTAATTAGGAGTTATGGATGAACATAATGGAAGAATACCATTTATTGGAAAATGGTGTCTAATGTTTGCATCCGTCATAATTGTAAACCTTCCAACTGTAAACCCACCATTGGAGGTTCCCCCTCTTAGATATGGACAATTTTATAAGATTCTATTTCCCTAAAATCCAAATAAAAAGTAATATGAAGTTACAATAAGGAACTTCTTAACTTGCATTTGTTTGGATTTTGTAAGAACAATTTCAAATTCATTAGGTTGGTGAAGGAAGTGGGTGTTTTTGTAAACACATGTACTATGTTTTATATCATGTCATGTTTTGTGGGTAGTTCAAAAGTGTCATCCATTTTCCAACTTGGAGTTGTGATGAAGTTTGTCATTTATTGAATCACGATGTAACTTTGGTGTAGGTAGGAATATTATTCTGAATTGTCATATCTAACATTCGTCTTAATGTTATGTGTTTGGCTTTTAGATAACAACTTGCAAAAGATGTTATTGTTTTGGTTTTATAAACAATTTGATAAATGTTCATTCAACATTTGGTTTAACATGAATGATCATACACTATTAAATATAAATTAATTATCAAATTACTTTAAATGTTCGCTAATAATTAAAACATTATCTTCAAAGATTATGGGAAATAATTTATAAGTTTCAATTATAAACAATTGCAACAAAAAGTATGTATGATATCCTCACTACACCAAAATGCGTCCTAGTTCATTCTAGGTTTCACTAGATTTTGAGTGATTTGGACATGGTAAAACTAGTCAACCCCATAATGAACGGGGATCAATTGCTATGGATAGTGAATTGGTCCACGAGCACGTAATGAAACAAGGTTACTTTCAAATGAAATACAAATTTACTAGCCATTTCACTTGTTAGTTAATTAATTAGGCAACATGAAAATTAATTAAATTTAAATTATTTAATATTTAATATTTTATTAATGGATATTTTATTGATGGATATTGGTGGTTATTTTTAATTAAATTATCATAGGTTATTTATGGTTATTAATGGTTATTATGTTAGTGGCGATTAATGATTAAATTACCATAAGCTATTGGTGGTTATTGGTGGATATTTTAGTAATGGTTATTTTATTAGTGGCTATTGTTGGTTATTCTATTATAGGCCATTGATGGTTATTTTATTGGTGGTTATTGATGGTTATTTTATTGATGATTATTAATGATTATTTTTTTAATGGCTATTGACGACTATTTTATTGGTGGCTATTGGTGGTTAATTTATTATAAAATATTGTTGAATATTTTAAATTATATTATCATAGGTTATTAGTAGTTATTTTTATTGTAGGTTATTTTAGATTATTTTTCATAGACTATTATTAATTATTATAGGCGATTTTACCTTAGGTCATTATATTATATTTTAAATTGTTATCTATGCTTAGGATAAAATAACTTATAATAACATAAAGTAAAATGACCTTGAATAATTTTAAGCATAATTTGAAATAACATATATTAATTTAAAATAAAATAACCTAAGGTTAGTTGAATAATTTAATCTAAAATAATTTAAAACTAAAAACCTATAATAAGCTAGTTAGGATACCTTAAGGTACAATAACGTATAATAATTTAAGGTATAATAATTTATAATAGCCTATAATAATTTTGGGTATAAATTAGAATAACTAAGGTAACTTAAAATAATATAAGGTATATCATAAAGTAACATAGGGTATTTAAAATCACAACATAAAAATCACTAAAGCGAAATGAACTTATTTCACTTTTAAAGTCCCATAGTGATTTAGGCTATGAATTACACCCCACTTTTGTATTAGTGCCTTGTCACAAATAACATATTTTGTTTACTTGGATGATTATTTTGTATCATTAAAGGACTGTCATTGCCGTGTCAATAGAATATTTTGTCCACGTGGATGGAACATTCTTATGTATGTGGAAAATATTTAGCTTACATGGCAATAATATTCTTAAAATTTTTTGTGCTACTCACAAAAGTTCAGTTCATCTTTCATAAGTTCATTGCTCATGTTCACACACTCAATGATAGGTGCATTGGTTGAAATGCAAACCTTAGGTGGTCACAAAATAGTTGTAATCATGTAGTTGCAGTGTAATTGTAGTCATCTAGTCATAATGTAATCACAAGGATGACTATAGGTATATGACTAAATACATATGGCAACATGACTAGATTTAAACATAGTCATAAAATGTTTTAATCATGAAAAACATGTTTTGACCTTATGACTTTTTAAAAAATTATTATTATTATGACAATGGTAGTATTCCAATTCAACATAATCTTTTTTGAAAAAAATGTTAATAATATAAAGGAATATGAAAAAAAATTCTTAACCTTGGATGATAATTGTACACCTAAGCAATTGTAAGTACCAATTTACCAATTTTCACCAATTCCCACATGATTACAAAAACTTTAAAATTTTAAACCCAATACCTTATGACATTTGATAAGAATTCATCACATGAACATTCCATTTAACATTGGATCACAACAAAAAACAAAGGTTATGCCTACTAAAAAAACCTTTGTATTGGATTTTCTTGAATATTTTGGTAAGAAAAAAAATGATTCATTAACAATTTTGGTTAAACAATGAAATCAAGCTAGTGTACTTTATCATGTGCATTGTACAATTCAATTACACATATAATACCAATTTGAAAATACATATGATGGCGACATGTTGCAATAAAATATTTGCATAACATACCTCCACATCTCCCTTTGCTGTGCTGACATGTTGGACTAATCATTATCCTTGATTATGTTTTTTTTGGTGTTTTTTTATCAAACAATTGACATGGAGGGTAGAAAAAATTGACTAGTGTTTCAAAATAAGTATTTGTGTGTTAAATTTTATCATCTTCCTATCAACATCTAAAGTGTTGTGTTGTTTACTCATATGTCAATGAAGACATCCTAATGGCAAAACAGTCAAATCTTAAAATGAATATATAAACAATGATAGGAAAAAACATACATCATTTATGGGTTCTTGTGATTTGTTTTGAACAATGCATGCCCTTTTCAAATAAAAAACAATTGCCAAGGTTACATATGCATGATTAGGATTTAAGGTTCACTTACCATAATGACCCAATCAATTGCAATTTCAAACACGTATCATCATCATACATGGCTCCAAGGTTGCAACATTTTCACCAATTTTCATAACACAATTAATGTAGAACACATGTCAAAAGACTTTACAATTTGTGGATTTTTGTCCCCCATCTTTGTAATAACCATTGAATTTTGCATTAATTCCATACAAATCAATCAAAAGTTAATTACTTCGCTCTTGATGTTGGGTCATTGCCTCATCCTCCACCATTTTCATTAAATCATTGCATTAATTCCACAAAATTCAATCAAAAGTTAATTACTTAACATTTGATGTAAGGTCATTCCCTCGTCCTCCACCACTTCATCAAGTCATGAGGTGTTTTGATACATTTTTTCAAACCTGATCCTAAAAATTAGGACTATGTTCATGATAATCATCCAAACATGATGCTAAAAAATTGTTTCCAAAAGTATCACATCTCTACCACGATTGCTAATATTCATCATGATACTTCAAAAGGAAATGTTAAGTAGTAACACAACATGATCCAATTTTGTTGATGATATCATTTTGCAATAATAACAAGTGCATAGGTACAAAAACAACTTTCCTACGTGACTTGCCACGTTGAAAGCAAATGCCCATTCCCAAATACTAAGCAACAAATTACACGATTGATTGAAATAAGAAGAATTCATAATACTTTACAAGGAAATGTTTAATTGTGAAATAATATAATTCAATAATGGTAACATGACATTTTGCAAAAATACCAAATGTTCAACTACAACCCAATTTTTTTCACATCGTGTGCCCACTTTGAGAGTAGAAAACCTATCCACAAATACCAAAACCTCAAGAGACAAATTGAAATTCATACAAATTTGCCCTAAATTTTGTATTATATTTAGACAACCATTGTAAAATGCAACAACTTAGTGATGATCTTGGAGGATCTTATGAAATGAAAGAAACCTTCCATAATGCAAGTGCACGTACTCATAAAATTAAGACAAGTTTTCACATTGGAGAATGGTATGGCCCTTAACCTTTCCTTGTTTTTCGATATTTTTCATTCGAATTATCACCCTTATGCTTAGGCACCTCAAAACAAGGAAGCTCCTTCGACCTTACCCCTCTCCTACGCCTCATATTTTGAAAATGAATTTCAATTTGATTGTGAGCATAAACACTCTATCAATTTATTTTCTAAAATTTGCACATGAATGTTATTTTGTTGTAAACCTGCAAGACTTTATTCCAAAGAAAAGGGGGAAAACAAAGGGGAAAAAAAAAATAGAAAAGGATGTGGTTCATAGTCTAACATAATCAAGTGGATAATTTTCATGATCAAGATCAAAACTACTAAACATTCTTCACCTACCTATGAATAAAATATTTGAAATGATAATGGCTGAAGTGTTTGTAAGTGATGGAAATGAATATATAGTCAATCCCTTTGTTATTGCTCAAGTTAAGGTAATGAAGGCTTGCAACTTTTCAAATGTAATTGAAATGATGAAACCTTGCCAACCTTTAAAAAAAAGAAAGCACCCAAGCAAGGGAGAGAAAAAGAAACAAGAGGGTTGAACCAAAGTCCAGGCAAGCAAACAGCCCAAAAGAGGCAGGCCACAAGGAAAAAAAGGAACCACTAAGTACCGAAACCTCCACCAGTTCATGAAGCATATCAACTAAAGAAAAGGGAGCTAAGCTAAACCTTGATAAAACTCCAAGCTTAAAAGAACCCTCCCCTGCAATAACAACGCGTCTCGAGATGGAGGGCTCTCCAATTGAAACCCTTTGTTTAATTCAAGGAGGGGGAGGGGGAATGAAAGGCTCTCTCATGACCTGTAAGAAGAAGCCATGAAGTCATCAGCTTACTTATGTAAAGAACCAAAGACTTGGGTTGCTAGGGGGAGGAACTGATCTCCCGGGTGACGATCGCTGCAACACATAAACAAGGCAACATATAACTTTACCATTCCGCCGGAAAATACCCTCACTAGGGTCTACAGTTTACACGCTGGTAGCGGCTGCATTCTGAAACGAAACCCTAACCCTAATCCCTTCGGTCATAGTAAACTACGGAATGTTTGTCGTCTTTTTTCTCTCGTTCGCTCATTTCCTTGGTGTTGTCCGAAAGGACCATATCCGGTGCCGTTTCACTGTCTGACATCTACGGTGCAACGCAAGCAGCGAGCCATGAGCTTCCGGGTATGCTGCTAAACTCCCCTGCTACACATTCAAGCTTCAAGCTCTAGCGGAAACAAGCTGGGCTGTGTACTGTAGTAGCAATCTGGGCATGTCTCCAGTGTCTTGCTTGGTTTTTGTTTTGTAGTTACGTGATCACAGTTAATGGTTTCAGTTTTTTGTAGAGTTTTTGTGCTAACACGCCTCAACATGCTGAAAATGCTGTCTGGATGTATAAATAAAGTGCATTGGAGTTCGTCAGGATCCTGATTGTTTGAGGCATTTCTGTTCTTGCCAATGTATCATCCTCCAGAGGTTTTTTGTTAGCCAGTTTCCGAATGGCTTGTTCGTTCTAGGTTTTGCTGCATATAATGATACTCATGTTTGCAGGATGCAAACGTTGCCACTAGGCATCACATGCCAGATATGGTTTGAGTTGTGGATGTAAGGCCTCATGGATTGCCTTGCTTCTTTTGGAACGATTGTCTAGGGCATATGAAGGGTCATCGTCTAGGGTGACACAGTTGTTCTTGTGCTTGGTCAGAACTTTGTTTGTGCTTTTGCAGTTTTACATAAACATGGGCTTTTCGTAGGATTCCTGTTAGAGCATCCCCAGTGGTTCTGAATATGTGACCGTACACAATAAACTTGGATGGAGAAAAGTCGGAACATGCTGGTTTGCCTCAGCAAAATCGTTTTGGCACAGCATTGTTTCACAATTTGCTGAGGCTGGTAAAAGGCACAGCAAAGTAACACCTGCCACAGAAGAGTGTAATAATTATGATCTGACTGCTGCTCCCTGTTTCTGATTGGTCCAGGTGGTTTGTCATTCGTAGTCTCACGCCTATGTGCAGTCCCAATTTTAGTCTTATGGGTAGGGTTGAAAAAAAGTAAATAACTGAGTTTTGACGGGAGAATTTTCTTTGCTGGGTCACATACTGAGCACTGTTGGGGATGCTCTTACTCATTCATTTCCATATTTTATGATGAAAGAGTCTTGTTGAATTGTCACATCTCCACTAATAATTAGCCAAGGATTATGACTTTGCTGCTGTGTTTGGTTATGTTAATGGTGTTCATGGTTTGTTTTGAGCAGTTTCACCAATACCAGGTGGTGGTGGGGCTGGCAGTGCCTACTGCCACTAATGAAACAAAAAAGGCCTTTCGAATGAAGCTATGGGCAACTAATCAAGTGCAAGTCAAATCCAAGTTCCGGTAGGTTTGGCTCTCTCTCCCAATTTCCTTGTATTCTAATCGTACCAAGGTCAAATTTTCTGCTTGCTCTTTCCATTGGCAAATGCATTTGTTAACCACTGTCTCTGGAGTAGTTTGCACTAATTTCAGGCCATGAGCATAGCAGACTCTGGCTAGAACTGAATCAATCCATGCTTCTCACTTTGGTCTTTCTGTCAAACAATTGTAATCTAAGAAATCACTATCACCTTCTCAGCAGCCATCAAATTCAGGCCATGAGCTAACATCCCCATACTGACATCTCCTGGTTGGCTTTTATCTGAACCTTGAGCCTATTCCTATACTGTTGTTCAGCTCTTCAGGCATTGAGGAGGAGGAGGAGGAGGATGACACCTTTTCTGAGAGTTTTGCAATTGAGGAAGGGATATTTGAGGACACATTTCCAAAGAGGCAAGATGACGATGAAGTGAAGGTTGAATCTAATGACCGGCCCAGTTTGGTACCAGATGACTGGAAGCCATTACAGGAGGAACTCAGCAGAAGCAAGTGGGAGAAGAAAAGGGAGGTTATTGACAATCTTGTTGAACATGCTCGAAGAAAGCAGGCCCAGCGGAGGCTGACTATTGCTGAAAGAGATGCGGGGCATAAAGCTTATCAGCAACGCCATTTCCCAAGAGTACTTCCTAGGCAAGGGGAAACACAGCCATCTTATGGGGTTAAGAAGATGATTGAGGAAGAACTTTACAAAGAAATTTTTGATTCTGATGATGATGACATCACTCAAGATCTGTTAGAAGATGAGACGGCATCTGATTCTGAAGGGGATGAACCTGGTGAGTGATCAAAAGCATAAAGAGAACAGTTTGCCTTTGATTATGCTTGTTTACCAGTGCATGTGTCCAGTCAATTTGTGGTTGTCTATTTTTCATTGTTGGCATGTACAGATTGGTACTCAGGAAGTAGGTTTGTTGTCTATCCATTTCCTGCAGCAAAGTGAGTCCTCAAACATCCTGTAAAATATCGTGATATCTAGATTCTTCATAAAAATTTAAAAGTTTGGATTCTTCATGGATAGTGTTGGACAGTGGGCTTCTGTATGTATTTGATTGAATTGGGAAGGCATGTTTTGGGAGCAGTGGCACAAATAAATTATGCATCCTCACTGCGAGCAACACCAAGAAATCCACGACTGGCACTTGGAGACTCCACTTTTGATGATGTGGCAAGAAAATTTCAAAAGCAGGAACAAGACATTGAAGAAAATCAAATTGACAGCAACAGTAAGGATAATGATGCTGAAAGTAAAGTAAGTTTCCATTTCTGTTTGACAAGGATTAGTTTTGCCAAGTATATTTCTGTCTCTGCTTATTTCGTAGTGTGTATGGCAAGGACACATTCTTTCCAAATTCTTTTGCTTCTATGTCTAGGTCCAGTGTTTGAGAAACTAACCTATAGTTTAGTCTTGACTATAATCCAATCCAAAATGTAGCTTGTTGTTGGAAAATGTTACACTCCTTTAAGCAGCATATGTGGTGCTAGAACTTGGTGTTATCCATCCCAACCTTTTTGGTGTCTGTCATATGAATCTCTATGGTGAGGTTTGGGTTTATGTCTCAGGCTTACCCAGTTGAACTTTACTCACTTCTTGCCTGATCCTATGGAAGAATAATTTCACTGCACATATTTGAACCTTCTGAGCAAATATCTTGTCTAAAACAATTGTCAAAACTTAGACACAAATAGAGTAACCACATATGTTGACACAAGCGGTTAGCCTAGTGGTTGCTCATGGATGGGTCGGATGTGATTGATTGTTGATATATGCTGAGTTTCCTGGGTTCAAGGTTATGTGACTGATGGGGATATACCATGGATATTGTTGCCTGTGCAATTTGCAGGAGGTGTCAGGCTCTCAGCTCTTGTCAAATAAAGAGAAAGCAATGTTGAGAAGTTCCAATTTCAGTAACTCCAAAGTTTCTTCTGTAAGTGTTTCCGGTTGTTTGAATGTATCCTGTCCATCCAAGTTTTGTGTCTTTTCCCAGAGATAAAGTTTCATCTGCTAATAAATTGCAATCCTTGATGGGTCTTGTTGATGTGGTTTTTCAATTCTCTTGTAGTGTCTTGCTGTTGACCTTCCCTCTCTTGCTCCATTGTGACTGGGTATGGAAGATATGGCTCACAGTCATTTGAAATTAATCTGAGCACTGAAGAAAATGCTTGCTTTGTGGCTTAGAAGTGACTCAAAGATGTTGGCCAGTGGTCTTGAATTCACAAGGTGGCATCAGTGAATGCAGGAGAAGTGGAATGCACTACATACTCTAGCAGCCTCTGGCCAAATAAATGTTGTAGATCAACTGTTGAAGCGCGGTGCACATATTGATGCATTAGACATGGTATTTGTACAAACCATGGATTTTTTCTGAACAATTTGGCACTTAGTCTGTAAACTACTTTTGCCATCTCATAACTGATTTGTACAGTTGTGTTGTATGAAGACAAGGCAGCTTTGAGATTCTTGAATGCTAGCCAATATCCTGACTGATTCTTCTTGTTGCTTCTAGGAAATATGACAGAAACTTAGGATGCAGATGTTTGCATAAGTGTTTGCCTTAAATTTTAGGTGAAATGTTAAATACTTATCTACACCCACTGGTGGGAGCTGATGAAGTCAGTAGGGATTCATTACAGATTGTCACTGCTATTTATGATGAAGGTGATGGTCTGATACTTTGTGGGTGACACTCCCAAGGTTATGACTGCACTTGTTCATTTCATGTTATGTTTAAATTTTCTTGGATTTTTCTGCCATCTCTTAGATCTGTATGAAGACAAGGTATTAGACTAGCAAAATAACAAGAATATCTCATGTGAGGTAAGTGGTTAATGGTATTTTGATGTGATTGTTGTTCAGACCTCCATCATGTTCATGACTGCTTCAATCTTGTGGTGTGGGTTTCATCTTGACTTTGGAGGGTCATCTAAAATCCTAAAATGTTGCCCATTTTGTTCTTTAATCTTATTGGAGATTATCAGGGCTAAGTTTGAAGTGCAATGATGTGGTCTTTGAAGTGTTGCTCCACTAGTTCAAAGAATTGAATTGTGCATTTGCTTTCTAGGGAAACAAGCAGAAGTGGTTCACAGACTTAAGTTGACAATTTTCAATGTCTCTAGGATGGAGTGACAGCTTTGCACAGGGCTGTGCTCACTGGACGAGAATCTATGGTCAGGCACCTCCTTAAATCTGGTGCAAATGCTCTGGCAACTGATAGAGTAAGTTGAATTCTACATCTTTCCCCTTTCTGTGGGATCTAGGTCTTTTGGAATTAATTTTCTTCCACATTTACGCACACCTCACACTTAATATGTGTCAATTCTGTATGTATTCTGATGTAATTGTCTTACTCTTTTTCTCTTCTTCGATTTGTTCAAGCAGTAACTGTGCAGGATTGACTGCAGGTGGGTGCTACAGCATTGCATTATGCAGTACAGACAGCAAATGGCAATTTAGTTAGGCTCTTGACTCGCCATGGCATCAATGTCAACTCTCCTGATAATGTGAGTTCCACTTTTCTCCAGAAATTTTTGAGGCCCATTTAGTAACTATTTTCCTTTCAAACAATGTTTTAATACCAGCACTTTTATTTGTGACTTTTAAGCACAGAAGTGTCCTACTCTGCTGCAGAGCCAAGAATTTGGGACCCTTGTGGTTCTCCTCCAGAACTTTCCTGTCACTTGGTTCCTTCTAGAAAATCTTGAATGGTCTTGTATGGTAGTATTGACCAATGTACCCTGTCAGTTACAATAATTGGAAAATGGTTGAGGGCAAGCAGGAAGGGTGGACACCACTTCATGTTGCTGTGCAAAGCGGGAGAACTGACATAATTAAGCTCCTGCTTCGCCGAGGTGCTGATATCAACATTCTTAACCAGGTAATCCTGGCCAACCGGAGCAACTGTTATGTGGTTACACTTCAGCTATTGTATCCAACTTGTGAACGAGGTTATCTTCCAGTTATATATTCTCAATAGTCTTTGTAGGCAGGGTTTGCTGGTTACACATAGTTAGGCAACACAAACTACATTCATCGTCATTCGGAGTAGATATGGTGAAGATTTCCCATCCTGGATTCTGTCAGCATCAGTCCAAACAAGTTGACCTCAAAGAGGTTGAACGTAATGAGCAAATCTATTTCAGTGGCTGTAAGCTCAAAGGTGTTGAATACAGGGAAAAGCAAAACCGAGGTGCTGTTTAACGCAATCTACGGCAAGGTCCATGCTTGTTCCTGTCTTATGTTAGGTCTTGTTCTCTTGCTCATATATGCTACAGATGACAAATTGTAGGAAAAATAGTTTGTGACAACATGGTTGATGTTGGTCTGAAAGCAGGATGGGAACAGTCCGTTGGATATTGCATTGTCATTTGGAAAAGGTTTTGGGTTCTACCATGTTGTCACTTCTCTGAAGAAAGCTTCTCAGGTACATAATGTCCATACTGTGCCCCAAGTCTACCATGAGCTTACATAGCTAGAACCATGGTAAGTAGCTAAGAATTGCCAGATTGGTAGGGTATAGGGATCAACTCATCCCATAATTGACAGGAAAATATGAGATATTGTGGTCTCGGTGCCATCACAGTTTTTCGTTTTCTGGATCTAATAACAGTTTAAATGTGCTCTGTATGTAACCCATGGTTTTGATGGAAGCTTTGAGCTGAAGAGGAGACCATCACAACAGATGAACTGCAACAATAATACTAAAAAGGAAATTCTATTGCTCATTTCATTATGGATGATTGTTTTTCAAATGCAAGAATTTGAGGTTGGAACTTAAAACAGTTTTTTGCATTCTGATCTGTTATCTCTGCAGAACATACAGGGTCTGATGCAATTTGCAGTGACCAGTGAGCACCAATCATAAGGCCAGTTTGGGTCTTTCTCTGTATAATAGTAATCTTTTTCTTCAGATAAATCAGGTCAATATATTCTTTCAGACTTTGTCTCAAAAGATCTGTAAATGCTGCAAATCAATCTTTGGAAATTTTGAGTATTCCCTAGTGTGTATTCATGTTTGATTGCCTGTATGTGCTTTTAGACTTGTTACATTAGATGCTGAGTTGTAGTGATATGCTAGTGGAGAGAAAGAAACTATCATAGTAGCTATCTTTGGTTTTGGTGCACCTTTATTATTGCTTGACATTTTCTCAGGGGTCAGTTGGCAGTTTGATGAGCTCAAGTGTGATAGCTCAGCCTAACCAACTTGGAGGATTCAGGTTATGCACTCCTGTCTTCTTTCATGCATTAGTTTTCTCCTTAATGAAGTTGTGTTGTGTATCAAGACTAATTGGTCTTGCAATTAAAACCCACAAGCATCTCACAAAATGTAGCAACATTTGTACAATGGTGAATATTGTAGTTTATATTCTAGGATTTTGTTTATAGATCTGATGATTTGATTTCCAGTTGCAGCATGGACCACAAAGTAGCACGCTCATTTGCAAGATTCAATAGGAATGCATGGGTAAAGTTGTGTGATTTCATTGTTTTAAAAAGATAAAAGGGAGTTCTAGATTAGTACACACCATCATGTGCAATGTATGACAACCAATAAATATTATAGTTGTGAACTTAAGCATCCAAGGTGGAAGATAGTCTTGTGATTAGTCGGATTTTCTTTTCTTTTCTTACATTTTTTTCCAGAATTGACATCAATTCTTCAAAAAGCAAAATTTCCATTTGGAAAAAAAATTTAGATAAATTCAAGCATATGCAATATTCAAGGTTTTTTGTTTTGTTGTTGTTTAGTTGTCACAAAAGGAAAACATTGCTTGGATGGTGAAATTAAGTGGGCCCAATGAGACATAATGAAATTTGTGATAACATCTTTTTGTATGTCCACTAAACTTTCAATATTCTTAAATGTTAGGTTCACAAATCATAATATGTACACAATAACATTTTTCTTTTGTGCGAAGTCAGAATTTTGGGGGAAAAAAAAACACTGAACACATAACAAAAAACACATTTTGAAGATGGTAAAATTTTACCCCAAAGAGGTTTTACCCATTGAAAAACACCTTGTCCTCAATCTTATATATTAAAGCTACAGTGTCTGTCTGTTTGTTCCCGTAGTACTTGGAAATTTTTTCCAATCACTACCCGTGACAGTTATTACCTCTTGGGGGGGCCAGCACGGGCGGGCGAGGGGACAGGCGAGGAAGGATCAGGCCAAGGGGGGCCAGCACGGGCCAGGGGGGGAGCACGAGTGGGGAAGGACCGGGCCAAGGGGGGGCACGGGCGAGAAAGGACCGGGCGAGGGGAAGCTCGACGGGTGCATTATGCACTAGGTTCACTAGGTTCACACTAGTCATTTGTTAATAGTAATAGAATCAAAATGACACAAAGTTTGTCAACAAAGCACAATTGAATGTCTAGACTCTTCACCTTTAAGTCTATTATCTAAATTGAGAGGTGTCACAATTGGAAGCAGCATCATTACATGTTCTTCCCCCCATGGTTTAACCACTTACCAAATTCCTTTTAGCACATGGTTAAAATGTAAGTTGTAGGTATGTCTTGGGTTAGAGTTCATGTTTCTAACATATCAAATTGTTCATTGGACCAAAATATAAACGTTTATTCACCCATCTTAGATGATATACACTAGTAGTTCAAAGGGACAACAGGTTGATGTAAAGGTATGTAGGTTACCTAGGTCCTACCCAAGAACAATAATGTAAGCCTACCTATGGGTTATGTGGGCTACTTAAGGGCTATCAACTTACTTACAACATAACTACCTATAAATCTATTTACATACATACATGTCTTCTTATATCTATCCGGTAACAACATCAAAATAATAACTTATTTTTTTTAATAGAGATGAATTATTTCAACTAATAATGAAACATGATGATTACATAGTGATCCCATAATAACATAATTTTTGACTAGGGTGAAATGATTAAGGTGGTGTGAATTTATAAAAGTTCCATAATGGTTTAACTTCATAAAGTACATAGGTCACTTTTGTATTGGTGAAACTTCTATGGGAAATTTTGTTAGTAAAAATAAGTATATCAATTAGATGTTTTATGTAACATGTTTTAAGGGATAAACAAAAAAGGATATGATATCAAATCAAGGTAAGTCCATGGCAAAATGACCAACTCCTTTTACAAAAACATAATACTTGTGAATTGACATTGCAAGGTCACTTCATATGTAATCATTGCACAAAATTTATGTTTGAATTAAATTTTTGACTTTTATAATTTATTTTTGCATTTATCCAAGGGTTATGGAAGGGAAACTTCAAACTTGTAGATTGTGAATTTTACAATGTATTTTTATGTGAATCCAAATGTTGATCCCCAACCATGTAAAGTGTAATAATTATTCAATTTAAAACTTAAACTAAATGAATTCAAAATCTTGATAGAAATTATTCATATTTTTATATGTCATTATTGAATGTGTATTACAACACAATATGTTAGTTACATGAGAAATATTGAATCTTAAATTAAATTGAAAATTTACAAGTGTATTATTTAAGAGTGGTTACATGTGTAGCAATCCATTTTATCATAAATCTAGCCATTAACATTTCACAAGGATGTCATATAAAGAGTTCGTGACAAATTATCTTCTATAAGCCCTTTATTTTAATACTAAAGATTTCATGAATTGTCTTATTCATTTGGAACTTGATTTAGGTCAAATGATGAAAAAGATTGTGTTTTATAAACATTGGTTTTTTGCTTTCCACATAAGGTTGTGTAATCAAATTTCAGTTATTTCAACATTATTTATGTTAATGACCTTGCATTATTTTTATATTGTATTGGGAAATAATAATAATTTTGGACAACATTTAATAACTCCAACAATAATTGTGTAACACATGTTTAATTTTTAAAAATAAAATGTAAAAGAAGATGTTACATGTTTCATATGATGCCATGTATTTAATTTGTCATTCATAAATGAACTTTGTTCATCATCATCTATCGTGTCATCTATGAATGTTCATTTTCAACCATATTGGAAGCAATTCATTCATTACATTAAAACACGATTTTCATGATTAGGATAACTTATAATTGTTGTTCAATTATAGTCATGTAGTCATATTTGGACTTGAATTGTTGCCATTTTTTTCTATAGCCATAATTAGGATTACATGACTATAAATACAACTATAGATAATTATGACTACACAACTAGTAGTCATGTTGAAACAATTGACCCTATTTGACCAATTATACAAAACTAAATAGATGTGAACATGTGGTCATACATGTGTTCATCTTGTTTGACAAATTATGACAATCCTAACTAAATAAAAAGTCCATATTTATATAACCAATCGAACTTATTTTGAGAGTGACAAGCAAATGTATTGGAAGCTTATGTATTGGAAGTGAAACTTGCAAATATTCAACCACATCAAACCAATATCTAGTAAAATGTATCAAGTGATGAACTAATAGAAGCAAACCTTGGATTAATTGTTTGAATTTTATTTTTATTTTATGTATGTGTCATCAATTTTGAAAAGGTTGAAAACATTGGTTAGCTTTTAGATTTAGCCTAGGTTTAACCTAGTTTTAGCCCCTAATTTTAACTTGGGTTTAACATCTAAGTTTAGCCTTTAAATAAATAGCCTAATTTAGTTTTAAGCTTAGCTTCTAAATTTAAATTAGGTTTACCTTCTATATTTAACCTACCAATATTGGTCTAAATATCATTTTAACATTTGATATCTAAACTAATATTTGAATTCCTAGTTACTTCTTGTTTAAAAACCAGCCCTATGATTCAAATCCTTTTCATACCTTTCAAAATGTTGATACACAAGGTGGTCTAGGCTATTACCTATAATCATTTGTGAAGGTCTTAAGTAAGTGAAAAGTTTTGTGCAAGTAGTTATTAACTATCCTTAATTAGGATCTTCAACACAATAAGGGTCCAGGCTAGTTCAAGTTCTTTCTATCATTCATGAAGCTTCCAAAAAAATGAATCACATTGTAACTTGTTAAACCTCCTATTAGTAGCCAATATTTGCTTTCTTACTATTTTGAGTGTATCACCTTAAAATAAAATAGTAATCACCTGCTTTTGTCCCCTTTTGCACTAGTGCCTTTGTTTCTAGACCAAATTGTTCCACCTAGAATAAACCCAAAATCCACATATTATAGCCAACTATGTTTTTTTTTTTTCAAACTCCTAGGTTTATTAGAGTTCCTCTTTTCCTCACCCTTCCACTTTTGTTATTTGTGGTTCCAAGGACCAACATATTGTAATCAACTGCCATGAACTTTTTTTCAACATATTGCACTAAATGAACTTGAATTTTTTTGACACTACTTACATAAATAGGTAGGTTAGGTTAGGTAGGTTGGAGGTACCTATTCATAAATGCATGCACTTAGGTAACATGTAGGTTATAGTTTATTAAGCCTTATAGGTACCTATTAGGTCTATGTTTATACCTACTTACGCTTATGTTATTTAGTAAGTTATGTTGGTACCTACTAGCTTATAATGAAAAGATCTAGCCTTGGCATATCAGGTAGGTAGCCTAGCCTTTTAAGTAGGTCTAGGTTTAAGCTACCAACCTAATACTAGGCTAGGCTACCTACCTAATAGCCTAGGTGGCCTAGCATAGGTTAACTACATACCTAGCTAGTAGGCCTAAGTTATGTTAACCTAGGCTACTTAGGCTATGTACCTACCTAGGTAGCATAGGTTAGGCTACATACCTACCTAATAGGCTTAAGTTAGGTTAACCTAGGCTACCTAGGTTAGGTTAGATACCCACCTAATAAGCATAGGTAGCCTAGGTTAAGCTATGTACCTACCTAGGTAGCCCATGTAGGTATGTAGCCTAGGTTAGGTTATGTATTCACTTAAGTAGCCTAGGTTATGCAACATACCTAACAAATAGGCCTAGGTGACCTAGGTTAAGCTACTTACCGTGTAGGCTTAGGTGGCCTAAGCTAGGCTACATACATGCCTAGTACGCCTATGGCTTAGGTTAAGCTACCTACCTTGTAGGCCTAAATGGCTTATGCTATGTATGTAACTACCAAGTAGACCTCAATATCCTAGGTTGGGCTACCTTATACCTAGTAGGCTTAGGTGGTTTAAGTTATTTACCTAGCTAATAGGATAAGTTCTTACCTACTAGGCCTAGGTTGCCTATGTTATTTACCTTGTAGGCCTAGGTCGCCTATGTTATTTACCTTGTAGGCCTAGGTTACGTACCTATAATAGGCCTAGGTTAATAAGTTACCTACATGGTTAATAGGTCTACCTAATAAGCCTAGGTCACCCAAGATACCTACTTAAAAGGCTTACACTACTTAGTTATAGGCTACCTAATAGTCCTAGGATACATCTTATGTAACTTATTAGATAGGTCTAGGCTAGGCTATTTAGCTAAACTGCTAGTTAGGTTATTACTTAACAAATAGCCTACTAGCCTATTAATTATGTTATGTTAGATAGGTAGTTTAGGCTTAACCTAACCTAACCTACTAGTTATGTTAGGTTAAGTAGGTAGCCTAGGCATATCAAGTATGTTAAGTCATGAGTATGGTTCATTTGACTATGTGTCAAATCAAGATGGTCAATTTGATTAAACCCTATCCATTCAATATGGCTAATTTGATTAAGCCATGGCCATTTTTATGGACATTTGTTCATTTTGACTAGATCTTTGATTTGACACTTGATCAAAAAGGTGATTTTAATCAAATGTATTAGTCAAGTGTAACATGTGTTTTCCATGCTCCAAACTTTAATCAAAATGGACATACCTTTTAGTCAATGTGGACTCCACTTCGGTCAAGTTGGCCTTTTGAAAAGTCATGTTTTCTTGTAGAGAAGTTTTTAACATCTATGTGTAAGCGATGGATGACATAGTGGATTATTAAACCTTGTAACTTGGTTATGTAAGTTTGTTCCTAGTGGTAATATGGGTAAGGGCCATGTTGGCCTTTTGTTTGGTCGTGGCACCATGTCACATTTTTTTATTAAAGTTGCTTAGGGGCTACAATATATTCCATCATAGCAATGTTACATGAATATGAATCATGGGACTTTAATTTTCTTTGTAGACGATGTATTTACATTGTTCAAAATTTGCCCACTACATGTGGGGCATTTCCATTGATGTCTTCTCATATGTATTGTCCTAGATTGTGTTATTAAATAGGCTAGGCTAGGATAATGGATCAAGGGAATTTATAATATTGCCTTATCAAAGGGTAGGAAATAGGCTATGGAGTTGTTTTTGTGGGGCTACCAATGGAGAACCTAGCCCTACTTTCATTGACTAGCCAAAAGTCTATTCAATGTGAAATATAGGATTTCATTCAAAACATTTCAATTAGATAGGTTTTGATAACATATGAGTTAATGTACACTACCAAGGACAATATGTTGTTTGGGCCATGTGATGTGCATGGATATTTTTTCTGCAAGTTCTTTAAGCAAAGTTAGATGCAGCAATGGCAAGTGACTTTTGATGTTTTAGTAGGGCTAAGCATTACATTATTAAAGAGGGTTGTTAGGCATTCCAATTGTGATTTTCCATGATTGTTTTGGATTTGGGTTGCACCAATGGTGGAAATAATCAAGGATGTTTACATGGGAGTTCAAAATGGATGGACAATATTACATTGTCATTGTTTCATTAGGTTTACACTACTATCTCATTAGGGTAGACTGGTTTCACTGGCTACAAGACCTCATTATTTGGGTGAATTGTGTGTAATGGGACTTTGTAGGTTTGGGTAGAATTATTTGGAGCTATCAATAATTTCAACTAATTCCAAATAGAATTAGGATTTCCAATTTGGCATCACTATTGCCTATCGTGAAATAAATGTATAGGTTGGATGATATTATGCAAGGCTTACAATCACTTAGAAGGATTATGTCCTATAACTTTTTATGAGTTGGTTTTACTAGGTCTGCGATTAGGATTTTGTGCATTGTGGTCTTAGGTTTTACAACCTATAACTAAGATATTGTGAACTGTGACCTTGTGGGCTAGATTTTGCGTAGAATATTTTCTGGATTTTGTAGTTTGTAACTAGGATATTGTGAATTGTGACCTTGTGCATTAAATTTTGTGCATTGTCTATTTGGACCTATTGGGTTTATTAGATCTATCCATAAGATTTTTTGCAAAATGCACTTGGAATTTGTGCATTGCATACATTGGATTGTGCACTTTGACCATATTCAAATTGGATTTTGTGCACCGGAATATATGGGCAAGGTGATCCTATGTGATTTCAGTAGATCATATGTGATTAAGGTAGGATGATCCCATATTCCATCTTGAAGGTGCCTTGGCCTATTTAAGGATGTGGTGTATTTCATGAGATTGAATGTTTCCATACTTTGGTTTGCATTTTGAATTATGCAACATCTAATGGGCATTACAAGGTGTCATTGTGTTGGTTAGGAAGGTAGGCATTTCTTCATGGTTCATAAAACCATGCCAAAGTTTTGGAAATGTGACTAAATGAACTAGTGTGGTTGGATTGTTTTGAAGTTGAACATTTTGTAGAATGCACATTTGTGGCATAGGGTGGTCATCTTCTAAAACAATCCAACGCCACACAACATATTGAACTACACTTCCTAGGGAGTCTCAATCTAGACACTAGTTGTGGATTTCAATTCACCCACTAGTTTGTCGTGAAACACATTCCAAAATATGGTGGCACATTGTTTCCTTTGTCGATCCTTAATATGAATTCTTTAATTCTTGAAGAATATTTTGCAAAGGTGTGTGCATCTTTTGTTACATGCACTGTAATTTCCAATTAATACCTTATTACATGTGGTTTGTGGTCAATTTCTCCATGTATGGTGGTTTTGTAGGTGTTCACAAGTAGGAACCAATTGTTGGCACATACCATTTTGGAGGTCGTCTTCATCAAATTGTTTACTTTCTTCAAAGACTATGCAACACAAGGGCCAAATTGTTTGTAGACTAATATGGCAAAATGCTTATGTCATTATGTAGGCATATTTGGTTGAAGGGGATCAACAAAGATAGTGACAATGTTCGTACATGATTCAATTTGCCACTAGTGTATATTGTGTATTTACACAACATGGAACAATTGACCTTACACAAGGGCTTGAAGGTGTCTTTAAATTTTATAGATGATGAAATGTGGGTAGTGACATCTTTAGATTCACTAGCTTTATGTTTATTAACATTATGTTTAAGCCACTCTCTATTTTGGGATTTTTATAATCCTACTAGTGTAGGAACATTTGGTTTGACCTCCCATTTTGGTTGTAAAGACTTGGGTTCAAATTTGTCTTCCATGAGTGTGGTCAAAAAGTAAAATCTTTGTGCTTTTATTGAAAAAATTTCTTGGGTATATGGCAATTCAAATTTCAACATATTAACATCCTAATTGATATTGCAATGGATTATGGGTGTGAAGTTTTGTTAGTAGATAGCCTTCCTTGCAAGAATTCAAAATTTGAAATTATTTGCATAATTTTGTTGTTCACAAGAATTAGAAGTTTGTAATTCAACTTCTTGATATGAACTTATATATATACAATTTGAATATTGATATACATATACATAGGTTATATGAATTTACATTAGAAAAATAGAACCTTTCTAAATCGACAAGTAATTCACTTTGTTTTTAAATTACAAGTTGGCCAACTAGGTTGTATAAACATTGGACTTAAATAAGATTAAGATTAATAGCCACATTGGCAGATGGTTCAAGATTATAAGATTGTTGGGGAGGAGGGTCAATTATTTACATGACAAAACTAAGCTACATGGCTAGTAGATACATTTGCCATGTCCCTTTTGACCAAGCCCTTGGCTTATTTGACTAAGGCTGTCATTTTTTAGTCCAATTTGACTAGATGTCTCATTGACACATAATCAAGTAGGTCATTCTAGTCAAGTTGATTAGTCAAAAGCTACACATGTCATTTAGAATTTGGGCCTCTAATCAAAATCAACATGTGCATTAGTAAAATTCAACAATTGAATCAATTTAAACAATTTTTAAAAACCATGAATTGTAGTAGTGCATGGTTTCCATAAGTATCTTGTCAATCATTGCACCTTCGATTAACTATTCTTCCTCCTTTGTCAATTTTTGTTGAATCAATTGTTCAAGTGATTTTTCATGAATCTCCACTTGTGTCCCTTCTTGGTCCTAAATCTCTAAATGATGTCCATGAATTCATTCTTTCAAGGTACATGTGTAGCTAGGTGATTGGATGTGGTTTTCTTACAACCTTTTATGTTTCAATGGTTACAATGTTTTCTACTACAACTTGAGCTTCCATTATTCTTACTTCCTCCACAATTGTATCCCTTTTTGGAACTAGAGTGGAAGATTCTTCCACCACAAGTAAAGCCAACTTCCTTCTCTTAGCTACTCTTCTTGATTCCTTTGTTGGGTTAATTAGAGACTAGGCAAAAGTGCAATCATGTGATGACACATGGTGTTGCTAGGTGGTGACACGTGGAGTTCAACTTTTGGGCGTGATGCCACATGTCATTACATTTTGACTATAACATTGATTAATAGTCAATTCAACAATGGCATGTATTGATTAGTTATGTGCCAATTAAGTTATGCCATGTGGTGGTCAAAGATGACACTTGAATATGTCATTTTGACTAACAATCAAGTTAACATTGCGTCAAATTTGATTGGTCAAAGATGCCACCCTAGGCTTAGTAAAAAAAACCATGAATTGTAATAGTGATGGAAATGACAACCAAGGCTTTGAACCTTTTCAACTGAATGGTTACCAAAACACATGATAATTATTGAGCTAACATTGATGATACAACAATTGGACCCAAGGGATGGGGTGCAATAAATCTAAAGAAGAATGGGAGAAGCATGTTGTAGATTCGATACACATGTCAACAAGAACAACTAGAAACAAAATAGAATCAAAGTGTAAGAATTTGGTTGTTGTCTTTGTAGGTGGATCAATTACAACAACAAATTTTGGTTAAGTGGGAATGCATGGTTTCTTTCATTGATCCCATGGAATTTGCTGCACATCAACAAAAGTGGGAACAAACCAACATTATGTTAGTCATTCATGAGAAATAACTATTGAACGAAAAAATGAACGTAGAAACATAGATCAAGGATTTTAATGTGTAGGTATGGGACACCACCAAGTCCAAGTTTGTGGGCATTAGAAAACTTAAACAAGTTGAAGTGAAGGTATTGGAACTGGAAGAGACCATGGAAAACTTGGCTAGACAACTAAAGGAGGCCAACACAAAGAAGCATATATTGTTGGATGAAAACAAGAAAGGGAAAAAAGTCTTGGAAACACATGAAAGGCAAATCAAGGAATTATAAGCTCCATAGGAAAATGAAAGGGCCAAATTTGAACAACAAAAGTTTATGTTCAACCGGCACTTGGAAAAACATGCCAAGTGTCTAGATGAACGTTAGAAAAGACTTGTAGTCATTGAAGATGTGCATCAACAAAAAAAAACATAACTTCAAGGATAAGTTAATTAGGTTGTGGTTCAAGCAAAAAAGTTAGAGGTTGAAGTCAAAAGGGGTGACAAGATGGAGTGGCAAGAAATTTTTTTGTTGCGCATGATTGTCATTTCCAACTCCATTTCCTTATTAATCATCGTCTATGTTCTTCTAGAATGTGAATTTGCAAGGGTGAGCATGGGAAATACATTGGGAAGGAAAAGGTGAGATAAAGGAAGGGGGTGCAAATTGCAAACCGGTGTTTGGTAGAGTATGGGTATAAGGAAGGCAATGGATCTAACTATGTAATGCCTTGATTGACAAGACAACGGTTGAGAAAGATCACACCGAGACTTACTTATTTCACACATTGGTCATGAACATACATAAACAAATGTTCTTTCTTATGAAACTAATGTGTTGCATTCTTGAGTCAATTGTTTTTTCATGTCTACAAAAAATCAAGATAAACCTTGTGAATTGTGTGCACTTGATATTTATAATTATGTAAAGAGGAAGGAACACGACGATAGAAAGGCATGCCACATTCATAGAATGAAGGTTGAATCAAATTTTGATGTTTTAATCTATTTGAAGAAGATTGATATGATTTTTGTTGAAGTTTCGATGTTATTTGTCAAAAACTATATTTGACATTCTTGATTTAGTCATGAGGACTATTTAATATATACACATGCCCAAGCTCATGTTTGTAAAAGATTTCACATGTCACACATATTATGCATGCCCTTATGTAAAAGCTAAATGGATGTGTGATAATATTCATTTGTAGAAAGCCTCATATTGTTGTGAAATATATTAAACCCCAAGCCTTTTAGGCTTGGACATATATGTGCATATGTTGTTATATGTCTTGTTTGTTGAATTTGTTTTCAAGTAGATACCCACCCAATAGTGGTGTGAAGCACACCCCAATGTTGGGTGGGTATGGTCTTTTGGAAAGAACAACCAACACATGTATCAAAAAAATAAAATAAAATAGGACCAATTGAGTTTTGTTATGCAAAACATCTACAAAATCAAAGCCCTATAATGATACACAAATTCACCATTTACTTCATTGTAAGTTGATAGCAATAGTAATCAAATTTCAATTTCAATATGAGCTTAATTGGTGCGTTATTGTTTAAAGTCATCATAAATCAATGCAAATGGTAAACTTAGTTGAGAAAGTTCAAGCAAAGAACTCAAGTTTCACGTGAAGTATAAGATATTTTGAGAAAATTTTTGGTGACCAATTGGATGATGGAAAAGATCAGAACATTTTCACAATAAAATAAAAATTTGTCACCACACAGTTACAAGGAAAACTGGTGGCCAATTGCATCATGGAACAAATCAAAAGATTGTGATGAAAAACTAAGTTGTCAATAAGGTACATCAAAAATTTTGCTTACCACTTGCATCATAAATCAAAAGATTGTCTCCAAAACCTAAGCTGCCAAAGAGTTACATGACTAACCAACTAAATTGTTACAAAAATAAGAAAAATATACAAACTGATGAAAGATTGAAGCTCCAACATCAAGCTAGTAACTTGGCTAGCTACACAGACAACCACTTAGCATTGAAGCTAACAGCACTCCAAGGAACTCAACACTCTAACATATATATACTCTCATTAATAATGGGCAACACTTCTTGATTGCAAACAAATGACCATATGGATTTGTACAGATATCACCCATCAGAAAATGTAGAAAGGCTATATATCAAGAGGTTCCGCGAATATCAGTATGAAAGTAAATATTGATATCCATGAAAACTGTTCAAAGCCCAAACATCAGTTTAGGATATTAACATTGATACCCATGAAAACCCTACATACCCACCCAACACTGGTGCAAAAGGAAACCTGCATTGTTGGTTGGACCCCAAAACAGAGGATCATTTCGGTTGGTGGCCCTAATTTGGTTTACAATCACTTCCAAACAAACTATGATACTTTGTACTAACATAATTGACACTGCAAGCACTCTCCAGAGAGGGATAGATAGATAGATAGATAGGCTCCACTTCCTTCCCTTCTTCCATAGTTTTCTCTCCTCTCAAAGCTCAAAGCTTTACATTGTTGGTAAGTACGTTGTGTAGACCATGCAACCTCCAAGCTCCAAAAATCATGGCATACATCATTCCTAAAATTCCCCAGCAGCTGCTGTTGTTGTCTACAACAGACTCGTCCACAACACAAGAAACAAACAAAAAGTCACAGACCTCAAGAAGAAGAAGAAGAAGAAGAAGAAGAAATGGATAGATAGATTTGCCATGGAAAACTGTTGTTCTCGGTGGGGTAGTTTTTTCTGAAAAAACTCATTGTTGCAGCTGCAAAGTAACAATGGGTGTCATCTATCTTTTCTAGTTGCTTGAGAGAGAGGAGGTCTGTGGAGGACTTTAGGTCAGTAAAAAGGAGACCTTGTGGTTTGTTGCTGAATTTTTTTTTTCCTCACTGCTACTGCAGCAACCACAACAGTAGTGTCTGTCACCAATCTTGTTGTTGACTGGAGAAAAAGGAAAAGGAAAAGGAAAGGGAAGGGCAGGGGTTGCGGGGGGCGGGGGCAAGTGTTATGTGTTTTGTGGGTGATTTGGGTTTAGAGACAAATTGGGGTTTTGGGAATGATTGATGTGAGAGATAAGTGTTGGCAATCATGTCACTGACAAACTGTTTGCTGAAGCAAAGTGCTTCGAAATCCGTGTCTTTAGTGGGCGATGGGTGATTGCCAGATGGCGAAGTTTTTGAAGTTTTAGATCTCCGGTTTCTTGCTTTTCGTGTCTTCCAGGGTTGAGATTTAAGAGAGGGGGTTGTGCTTCAATTCTTGTGGGCTTGTAGTTTGTAGTGTGAGAAGCTTGTTGAGCTTGTAAAAAAGAAGTGGTCTTTTGCTTGGGAACAGAAAGAGCTCTCTGGAGGATAATCATGCACTAACAGATTGCTGCTTCTTACTGTGCATTCAGAGACATCAGTGACTTTGCATTGGGTTGAAGAGGGAAGAAGAGGGTTGATTGAAGTGGGTGTTGGGAAAATAGGGCAAAGCTCCACATCCCGTGTGTTGTTGTTCCCTTGGGAAGTTTTTGTGAGAATGGTGGTGATTTACAGGGCTGCATTGTGTTTGATTGAAGAAGATTGATCTGAAAATTTTCTGTGGACTAGCTCCAAAAGCTTTTGCTGTTCAAGAATCTCCTTTCTTTCCGAGCTTCCTACTGGAGGGAGGATCAGTAGGTAGAAGAAGGATTAGTATCCTTGGTGAAAAAGATCTATAAGGACTTCTAAGTTTTGATCTTGTATGTGCAGGGATTAGAGTAATACACAGGGAAAAGGAAAAGAGATGGATTGGCACTTGAAGGAGGTCTTTGGGCTTTTCCAGCAGCAATTTGGTCTTGGGCCAGGCAATGGACCAAGCTCTGGGACATCACTGCTCAAGGTTGATGCACTGAGCACCGGTTTCATCAAAGCAATCTTTGGGGCTTTGGCAGTTTTGTGGAGATCCAATCCTTGGAAAAGATTGAAACCTTCACACTTGCTCGGCATCAAAGTTGACAAAGACTCAGACTGGCCTGATGCAAGACAGCCTTTTGTGGTTGCCCAATTGATTGATCATGGGATTTACTTCTTCAGATCTGAAGCAGATGCACGGGGGATGATGGGGATCCATGGCCTTGGAAACACGAAATCCATTCCTCTCAAGGGACTCTTGCGAGTCACATATGGATTGGAAGCTGAGCTGTCACCTGTAAACAGAAAGATGATTAAAACATTAGGGCTGGAAATAGCAGGAGCGAAAGCGTATCCAGTGATAGATGTTGTCTACTCTCCCAAAGACATTGCAGATGGGTTTCCATCCTTCAGAAATCCAACTGTTGAGGAGCTACACTGGTTCTATGCTGCTCTCAGAGCCCTCACTCAAATTCATCCCCTCCTTCAACAGGTCAGTTCTCTTCAGCATTACAAGTTTTCACATAGCTTGTTGCTGTCAAGAGATACCTTTGCTTGTTGTATTCTGGAATTGGGGATTAGGGCAGGAGTTTGTGGGTGGTGGGAGTGGCATTACTTGGAGTGATCTGTGATTTCTTGGTTGCACTTTCAGTTTTGTGGCACATATACCTTCTTCCACCCACCTTCTACTTTTTCTCTACCACTGAGCAGGTGGACGGAGTACAGGGAGGTGCAATGTTTAAGGACCTCACAAAAAATCTGGAGATTTCCTGGCCCTCAGAGGACACAGGGTTACAGGGCAATGCAACAGTGCGGGTAACATTCCCCCCAAAAGATGAGCATGAGGAACAGGTGAATCCTCCCCCAAAACTGGTGGAAGTAGTAAGTGAGAATCGAAATACAGCTGAATTGGAATCCAAAGTGCCACGCCAATGCACTCTCTGTGGGATTGAAGTGCCAGCAGATAGAGCTCCCCGCTGCAGTCGCTGCAAGGCTGTCATCTACTGCAGCCATGCCTGCCAGAAAAAACACTGGAAGGAGACGCATAAAGTGAGCTGTGAGCTTTACAAGGTACCATGTCTCATCCACAAAGATCTTAATGGAACGAGATCAGAAAAGTGAATGCTTGCCAGTTTGGAAGTTCTAGTAGACAAAGGAAGAGAAGGGTATTGCTTAGTCCACAAGGCTTTGAAGATAACAACAATCAGCCTTAACCTTTGGGCTCATGGGGTTGATGCATTTTACATGATGTTGCAGGCGATGATGGAGCGTGAAGAAGAGCTTGAGATCAAGGGTTTTTCATTTGTTTGTGTGATGGAGCATTCCTGCAACTGGCTCGAATCGATGGGTCTTCATGGGAAAGGCATGTGGCGGCGCCTATGCACATGCTTCAAGCAGTATCCCTTTGGACTCCTTCCACCAGTGGAGGGTGGTAGCATGGCCAGAGTGTGGGCGGTTGAGCATGGGAAGTACCCACCTGATTCTCCTCTCCAGGAATACTTGGTTTTATCGAGTTGGGCAGAGTATTATGATCTGAGGGGACTTCCAGCTGACAGTCCAGTGGCTCTCATTCTTTCATTTCCTCTTTCATTATACAGCATTGTGACATCCCTTTGTGTACCCACAAAAACTATGCTTTCCAAGGGTCGAGAGGTTATTGTCCATTACTTGGGTCCTGAGGGGGAACTCGATTGGCTGCCTGCATTTTCGGAGATTGGTTACTTGTTGGGAGGATCAGGTAGTCTCCATGTTATGATGATTGGACCTGAGGTTCCCATTGCTCTGGCAGGCGGGATGACAGCTGTGAATCCAAAGCTACGGGTCACATTCATTCGAGGCTTATACCAAGAAGAAGCAAATGCATTGCCAACACCTCATGTGGTTGTGGCCTTGAATTCACAACTGGAGGCACACAGCTCATGGACAGGAGCCTTGGAAGTTATCAAAGCACAAGCTGTCCCAGCATTTTTCACTGACTATGCAGAACCATGTTGTGTGAATGCCAAGCAGATGCTACGAGCAACAGGGCTTCAGATCACTCATCCTGTCAGTGCAAATCCTTTCCGCTCCCCTGTACGAAACCAGATTGCTGATACCAATTTGCCATGGTACAGCAATGGCTTTGTTTTCGGTGTCAACACATAAAAGTAAGTACCTGTGAGATGTGTGAGAAGTAGTGCCTCTGAGATGTTTTCTAAAACGGCGAGTGAAAGAGAGAGACTTGACATGGAAGGCATGTTCATGATTATGTTGTTGTATGTTGTCCTAATCCTACCCACTTTTGTGGTCCGGGAATTACTAATTGTTGGCATAAGAGGATCATGTTTGAAAGCCAATGGGATGTGCATGGACTTTACATATATAGAGAGTGATTTGCATGGAAGCTCAGGATATGATGTAGTAGCTAAAATGATCGAGAAACTCTACACAGATCTTAGCAGACCAGCAAATTTAATCCCTACCTATAAAACAGCCCTGATGTTCGATCCAGGAATTTTTCTTGCACCAATAATCCAATTCCAACAAGTATCTCAAAAGACCCATTTTTTTGTTTTTCCTCATTGGAGGTGGAGAAGTCGGATCTGCTTGTGGATTGGAGCAAATTGCCATCTTTGGTATCCTCTTTCTAGTGGGATTTCAATTGTCTGTAGATGGGCCAATGACCCAGGGATAAGAATTCCAAAGTAGATGTGCTGTTATGTAGGGCACTTATAGAATTGGTTGTGCGCTCCACTTCTATTATTAATTGTTCAATTGAAGTGTGAATTTGTTTCTTCGAGAGCTCTTGTACTTTCTTCAAGAGGTAGTTACTTGTGCACTGAAGTATTTATTCATGGGGTTGTGTGTTATTATAGGGGTTAGATATCTTTGTGAGCAAGTTGATGAATGTTAGGACGAGTGAGCAAGTTTCTTGTTGGCAGTTGGTCAGCTCCATTTGGTTGATAATACTGTTGGATTTTCTTTTTGTGTAGTGATGTCCTGTATGTGTCTAGACTCTCCATTAGGCAATTAACATGCCTTTCTTTTCACTTTTTTTTTTACTCTTTTCATTTTCTCATAAATTAAGATTGCATTATCAATTGTGCATCCTTTGTCTACCTACCTATTTGGTTCATTAATAGGAAATCCAACCTTATATAATCTCCAGCAATGCTCAATATGTGGCCCTGCAAAAAATACTAGTTATTTACTTCAAGAAACTTAATCTGGGACTGCAAACAGGTGCAGACTACTAATAGCAAATCTGGAACTAATCATTATGATTGGCCAATCAGAAATAGGAAGCAGCAGTTGGATCATATTTACTGCACTCTTCTCTTGCAGGTGTTACACTTTGCTTTGCCTTTTACCAACCTCAGCAAACTGTGAAAATTCTGGGCAAAAACCATTTTGCTGAGCCAAACTAGCATGTTTTCACTTTTCTTCATCCAATTTTAATTTGCAGGGTCCCCAGACAGAGCACTGCTGGAGAGGCTCATAGGGCAACCCCACCCACTGCAGTAAAACTTTGGATGAAGTATGGCAATCCACTACTGTGAGAAGTCAGTTTGGGCATGTAAATATGACTGATTTTATTGGCAAACAATAATGATTGGTCTAGATGGTGACATTTGAATAGTTTCTTAGGCCTACTTTACACTAGGAGTCAGGGCCATAAAACCTTGGGGTCAACTTTGAGCATTTTTGGGCTGCAAATTGGCCCCAAGTTACTAATAAATGCCAAAACATTGACGTCAGGAGATTAATAAATGCTGGAACGTTAGCCCCAGGGGTTGCAAATTCGCCTCCCAAATTTGATGGTATCCTTTTTTCAGCCTTGGGGCCAATACAAGGCCATAAAGTTCAGCATTTATTAACAACTTGGGGCAGATTGACAAGCTTTTTCCTTGTTCAGCCTTGACTCCTAGTGTAAGGCCCTTGGGGCTGATTTCAACTTTTGCACTAATAGGAATGCTAGATTTGAGTTGAACATTGGCCCTAACTCCTAGTGTAAAGAAGGCATTACTTTATATCATTTACATTTTTCATGACTGAGGACAAGGAGTAATTAACACTGCAAGTGGAATGTGATAAAAAGTGTAACAGGCCAAAATAGGTGGTGAGGGTTTAGGGTTTAGGGTTTAGGGTAACCAGGAACCCTTTGGACCAGTTTGGAAGCTTGTGTAAAAATAATTTGAAGCACACCTACTTTGATGTCTGCAACCATACACAAAGATTTAATTTTGCAATGACAGGTTTATCTCGGAGTTTTTGGCTTCTAAGAGTCTTGATCAGTGTTTGGTGGGCAATTCTTGTACCCTGATGTACTCATGTGTAGAATACTATGGTGAATTATATACCTTAACTTGCAGGTAAGTTTTTTCTGCTACCCTTTCTATTACCCTACTCTATTGGTAAATATTTCAGGAAACCCTACATAAACCTTTTCCATACACATTACTCCAAATACTGCAAAGCAAAATACTCTATAAAATCACTACTGGGTTCAGTTTCAGAAACACATTCTATCATTCTGACAGCAAAAAGAGGTGAAATTATTTCTCCAAACCTAGCATGTTGGAACATTGGGTGATGGTGAAGCCAGCAAAGAGTGCTTGCCATGCCTTACCGACTTTTCCCTCTGACATGAGACTCAAAGCTTGGACAGTCACAGCTTGGCCCTCAATTCCTCAGCAACAGCATCAATAAATTCCTCTGTGTTCAAGTAATTGTTTCGTGTCATCCTGCATTCATGTGTACTCATGTCAGAATGTCCATTACATTCTTCACAAAGTATATGTGACTGTGTGTGTGAAGGCAGAGAGAAACTGCAATCGAAGCAAACAAGTAAGCAAGGACATTGTGTCCAGTTACAGCCAAACCTAGGCTGGCATAAAAAGAATGAGTGACAACCTTGTGTCATTCATAAAGTATCAGAGCATAACACCATCAGCTGTCAGTGACCTGCTGCCAAAAGTCTTTTGTAGAAGTTCACTCACAAAGAATCAAATTAAACTTTCCAGCATATGCTAGAAGCTGCAAGAGTTCAAACTGTCTGAAACATATATTTGATCCCCACAGAACTAGACAACTAGCAGGACCTTGCTGTTGACCAGGGGAATATATGAAGAAAAAATAGCAACAATAGCACTGAATTGATAAAAAACTGAACTAAAGACTTGATGAAATCCCAGGTGCTGTTCAGAGTGGCTATGGTAGACCAATTTGTAACTTCAGAGAGTAGTTTTCTGTTGATATAAGCTTGCATAGACTCTGCTACTAACCCACTGGCCATCTGTTGTGTTTGACCATATCATTTGTACAGCACTCAGGCACGTACAGTTAAATGGATTGCTCATGGACACTGCAACATGTAACCTGGAGTATCTATGTGAGGCACTCAGAACAATTTACACAACAATGTTGCTCAAACCCTCCCTTTATCACAGTTTCAAATGAGCGAAGGAAGGGAAGGCAATGCTAGGAGTTCAGACAGGGAATCATATGACTCTTGGGCATGGATGCAGAACATAAGAGTCTCCTGGAAAGTCTCCAAAAGGAGAGGAATAGAAAATCCTGAAACTAGGGTTAAAACTTCAAAACTTACTTGGGACCATAGATCAAGAGAGCAAGGTCCTTGGTCATCTTGCCACCTTCAACAGTGGCAACACATGCCTCTTCCAGCTTCTCTACAAACTGCTCCAACTTCACATTGCCATCCAGCTTTCCCCTGCAACAACAAGAGATGGACAGATGCTATAATGATAACGGAGAGACCAAAGACTGTGATGAGAAGCAAAACCTGACTGGTTTCACTACCAGAGCTTAGAAATTTGGTCATCAATGACTACATCCCACTCAGCACAACCTCACTCATATGCCTGGAAACTGCATACCCCAAGTGAGTTCTGTAGCATGCTAGATTATACAGCTTGATTGCAGTGATGGAAACATAGCTGTCACCCTTGCTTGATGCATACACCTGATGCGCTTGGAATAACTGTAGAATAGGATCATCATGTAGCAGAGTTTATCTAATGGTGTTGACTGCATTTCATTGGACATCCTGATTTATTTGTAGTGGTTTTGAACAGAGCAAGATGAGGAGGATCAAACTACCTGTGACCAATTCCCCGAGTCCAAGCAAAAATAGAGGCAATACTGTTTGTGCTTGTTTCCCCACCCTTCTGGTGGACGCGGAAGTGCTGGGTGACTGTTCCATGTGCAGCTTCTGCTTCAACTGTCTTGCCATCTGGACAGATCTGTAGGCAAGAAAAACATGATTATGTGCAACTTCACAGTAAAGTCAACTTTGAGAAAGAAAAATGTTTAGAGAAAGTATAGGCTAATAGTTTTGGTACAATTAATCACATTTGGCAACAAACAAAGGAAAAGTCTCATTATGGGCATGTGAGTCTCACCAATACAGATGTCATTAAACCAAGAGACCCAAATCCTACACAGCACATCAATAGAAACCATATTAAGAGCTGTGGACACCATCACCAGAGAAAGACATTTCTGCACAGAAAAGTTGCAATCACAAGGTGGAAGACAAGAAGCCATAAGAAAAACACCTTGAGCAAGCATGTCACTCTGGACATCTCCATCATAATTCTTGCAGGCCCAAACATAGCCACCATCACTCTTCAGTGCATAGGCTACCATATCATCAATCAGCCGGTGCTCATACCTGACAAGCAAGCCCATGCCCAGGTTCCCAAGTAAGGATTTTTGTCTTCCTCCTGATGTTGACAAACTCTAGTTTCACTATAAGATAAAAAACTCTACATCTTGACAGAGGAATCAACCATTCATTACTATAGAGGCACACAAGTGAGCATGGAGTTTACAGTTGAAAAAACTTGGGGCAACCCAGTGTGAAATTTCATTGACCCTGAAACAAAGAAAATCTTGGCAGCTTCAAACTTCACCTTCCATCCTGATTCATAGACTTCCTCAAAAATGTCCTTGAACCTGTCAGTTCTACCCATAATTAGCACCTGTCTCCAGACTAGTGAGTCCAACAAGAGTTCCACACAAGTTATACATAATCAAATCATAGCTGTCAAGCACTGGTCCCTTATTGATTGAACCACAACTACTGACTTATATTCTTGTTGATATCTAGGAGCCAATGATAGCCAAAATAATAAGAAAAACCCTGCAAAACTCCAGTCCACAATCAGATGGCCAACAAACATTTTCATCTGAACTACATTGCACTTGATCACTTAATGTAAATACATAACTGTACCTTCCATCATATTTCTTCAAGATGGTATTTTTGGTGCTTAGGTACAATGGCCACTTCTTGTTGTATGCCATGGTCATTGATGCCTCAGCAAAAGATCGGATGGACTGCACAACATCATTAGAAACTGAGGGCATCCTCACTTATCAAATGCAGCCTGACTCCAATAAGACCAAAAATTATGTACTCCACCCATGCCCTTTGACTAGGAACACAAGAAAGGCTGGCAACTGGTTAGCTGGCTTCAGTTTGCTCCCAGTCTTATATGACCAAGACAATTCAAATGAATACCTCATCTGTGTTGTACATGGTAATCCCGACTCCTCCAGCACCCTTGAAATCATAAACCTCAAACTCCTGTGTTTCCCCACCTTTCTCTGGAACTGCACTGACAGGAACAAGTGAGTCACTTTCTCCAATTTAGAAGAGAATTTCATAAAGATACCTGTACTGAGATCACAGTCATGCAAGAACATTCTGTACTCAGTTCCATCAAAAGTCCTGCATATCAGAACAGGACTCAAAGAGTTTTCTTTCTTGGTACTGGGCTGATTGCCTTCAAACACTGAGCATGGAAGGGAGAGAAATCCTACCAAACACCATCTTTAGCTTGCCTGCACCTTTAAAGACTGCATCAGTGGCCTTATACTGGTCCCCAAATGCATGCCTGCCAATGCAGATGGGCCTTGTCCAGCCTGCCCTATAATCCACCACCTTGAAATCAGTGTGACATGCCTGACATATGGCAACTAACTGCTGGCCATTGTACCATATGGCTGGGTGCCAATTAAATGAGGCAAACAAGGACAACAACAATACTGAAATTTGACACATCCATGTATCTCAACTCCTCACTATATGTCTTATGAAGCCCCATTATTTGGAGTAGTGTATCCAATTTTAAACCAAGAAAATGAATTTGAAAGAATGAAACTATATCTGTTCAGAAAGAATAATGATCACCTGGGACAAGCCGGGGAATGTTCTTGCACAGAATAGGCTCACGGAACATAGTACCTGCAAACTCAATAGTTATTGTCAGTATAATTTCCAATGCAGGTGGCAATAGCCCAAAAAATATAGAATCTGCCATTGTGAACATTTACCCTAACTCTGTCTCATCAGCACCTGGTCCAGCAGCAACTTACACTAGCTCATAGACTTTGGTATGAACTATGTTAAATTCTAACAGTATCAACTCCATAATCCTCCAAATCCCTATGGTGACAGTCTACATTTTCTGGACCATACAGATCTAGGCATGATGCACCAGCAGTAGTCTGAAGGAAGGTCTGGCATGTGTTGTGTGGTAATAATGTACCCACCATTGAGGATGTTCCTGATAGTTCCATTAGGACTCTTCCACATAGATTTGAGCCCAAACTCCTTCACACGTGCTTCATCTGGAACCCGACATTCCACACAAAATACAGTATGGTTTACTGGGTAAATTTGAAAGACACAAATATGGGCAAGACCAGTATAAAGAAGGGAAGGAACTACTAGGACAAAGAAACAGTACAGTATGGTAGAAAAGTTATGAGTCAATCATCACATTTCATGGTCACAATGCATGTCGACAAGTGCCAAGCACAGAGCACAAAGCAATCAATACACATGTGCCTAGAAGCCAGGGACATTTTCCCTGTCGTCTATTCCCATCACCCTGACAAAATATGATACAGAAATGAGCTGCCAGCCCCTTCATCTGTAAGAGCAGCATAAGCCAAATCATGATGTGGAACAGCAGGGCAGAAACATGACAACAACTGAATGAATGAAAATGAAAAGAACTGTGACACTGGAGCAGACATCAAAATCACAGGGAATGAAACCAACCAGGAGTGATGGTTGCACACTTAACAGCAACATTGTACCTGTTGACAATGGACAATCGGAATATCTCAGTGTCTAGGGTACAATTACAATTAGAGTGACAGGGTCTTCTACATAGTATCAACCAACCCTCAAAACTTTGTAAATTCTGCCAGCGATATATTTGGTACGAGTGGATGAAGGTGCCTCTAAGCTCACCCCATGAGACCTCAAGAAAAGTCTTGCTCAATCTTACAGCAGGCAGATCATGTTTTCTTAAGATTGGAGAATAACCCTGCAGTCACATGGAAAAGACTATAGGTCTATAATGGAGGTAGCAAAGAGTAGTCAGCTTGCCAATGCATGACAGTGTCAAAAGGAAAATATCTGGAAAGACAAGGAAAGAAAGATAGATCATTCAGAGCTACTCAGATTACTGGCATTAACCAAGAAGGTTAACAATTCTCAACATACTGAAGGGTGGCTTCAGCACTTTCAATTGTAACTTTGTCATCAGTAGCATCCCAGTGAAGGATTCCCAAATCATAATACTTCAGCTCCAAATCCAAGAAAGGTAAAATGAGCTGTGAGTTCAATGAAGCAGAAACAAAAACATCAAAATTGTCTGTAATATGTTCAGTTCACATCTTATAATTGCACCCTAAGTAACTGTTGCCAAAATCTAAGAATCCCTCTATAGCTAGGACACAGGTAGCTGGTCAACTCTCAAAGGACATGTAAATAGTAGCTTTGTACCCACAGATAGAAGGCAAATTCCTAGAGAAGAGCTTGACTGCAGACATGAGCAATTATGTTCAAACTATCACAGCAGAATCTGTAATTAGTCTGTACTTTGATTGTCAGGACATGTGATTCTCCAAGCTTGCTGAAAATCATAGCTATGTCACATAAGGTACAGGCAAGAGGGGAGCACACCTTGTCCTTGATCATTTGCCAAATGACTCTGGTCATTTCATCCCCTGCACTCCAGTACATGACATGAATCAGTTACACACATCTCAAGATTTCAGACAATGATGATGAACAGTAGATAGAAACACCTAGCCAAAAGCAGACATTCTTGATCTCAGAGTGAATAACTTCATAAGAGCATCACAGATCCTTATGTAACATGTCACATTCATATGGGATCATCTTCAAGAGAAAAAAAAGAAGCAAATCAGTGCTGGTTTGAAACTATATTCACAGCACCCAATTTAGGAAGCTGGCATGCATGTCCATGAGGATTGATGCGAACGAAGGCAATCCTGGAGTGTGAAGGTGCTCACCATGAGCAGTGGACTAACACCAGTACAAAGAGCAAGACTGCTAATGGGTACACCACTGAACTGCAAAACCAAGCGTGTATTGATGGCCACAGACACTAGGAGATTTGCTTGACATGTTCTAGGTCACAACCCTATAACTGGTGATCTAGAACATGTCAAGCAAATGCCCTAAATACACAACCTCAATCTCAAAAGTGAGCTGGATTGTGACCAGCTGCCATTGATATGTTCCCAAGGGTGGACAAGAACATGAGAATAGTTTCAAAAAACTTCTGATCACCATCCCATCAATGATTCAACCATGACAAAAAATAGAAGCTTGAACAAATGAGATAATACATCAGCAGCTGTTGATGAAGATTTGCATTCCATTGGGAAGAACTGCCTGAAAAAGGTATCAAATACAGAAAGCTAGATGAATCCCAACCGACAAACCCTCTTCATGATATAATCATTGCCTGCAACTTCTTCAGTTACCATTAGATCAGCTAATCACCAAGTCTGCACTATACAAATTGTTCCCACAATGAGAAAAGGAAGATACAAAAAAGTATCAAATCCATTTCAGGCTACAACTTTTTATCTCCATGCTTGAAAGAAGCCTTTATCTGTAGCTAAAAGAGATGAAGTACACGTGTACAACAACGAGCAAAATCGTAGAAAGAGAGATTCCAAGAATGTAAGATCTTCGCAAAGAACCAGACACTTGCAAAGGCGCGAAAAAAACCTCCGACAGCAAAAAGGCAGAGAATAAGAACTGAAGGATCAGAACCTCACATCGGTAGCAATCCAATTCCAAGATGCAGATCTTCGCGATCACTACTAGTTAGCAGAACAAATGGGAAAAAAAAACATGTTTAGAGCTATCGTGCAAGCAAAAGAAAAGGAGAGCTGCATCGTTAACAATGGAACATCTATCCTACTTTCAAAGTGGCAATCTCTCGCCTCATTTCCTAGAATACAAATGACAAACATTGTCTCCAATTTAAAGTTTTTCTACGCAGAAGAGACAAATGAAGAGCTTGCGTCAACAGTAAATGGAACGGCCATGCATCTCAAGAGCTAATCTTCAAGCCTCGTTCATCTTCTGTGCGATAGCACACGCCAGAAAAATCCCTCTGCAAAGGACCATTATTCTACGTACTCTCTGATACAAGGACAATTGCAGGGCAACAAAGAAAAGGGGGGGAAATGAACGTACCGTCCATCTCGACGATAGGATTCTCCACCTTGATCTTTTCGAAAGCCATGGTGAGAGGAAAAGCAATGACAGCAACAGCAACTAGGAACCAGAAAAAAACCGAGATCGTAACCAAAAGCGTGAAAAACAACCCTCAAAAAGTACGTCGAAAGGAAGCGGGAGAAGCAGAGCTGCACAAAAAACGCAGACGACGGGAGACGAAGAAGAAGTGCGACCAAAGGAAGAGCACAAAAGCGCGCGTGTTGTGTCGCAAATCCTCAAGTCCGCCATCGCCGCGCTCCACGCCACCTATTTACCTTCGAAACAAAAACACTCACTAAGCCACTCACTAACCAGTAGCGGGAAGTCACTAACGGGGTGGGATTCAACTGATGAATAGAATTAAGTCAGTGAATTTCAGGACTTTGTTAGGGCTAATATGACACACTCCTATTTCAGCACTAACTAACCAGTAATGGGGACTAACTAACGACTTGTGGAACTCGACTAATCTTTGATTGGGACTGCGATTTAGGACTTTGTTAGGGCTAAATCAACACACTCCTAATTTCAGCACTAACTAACCAGCGGTGGGAACTCACTAACAGCATGGGATTCAACTAATGTATTGAATTGGGTCTCTGAATTAGGACTTTGTTAGGCCTGAAAAACATAACACTGATATAATTCAGCCTTAGGATCACTACCTAACCTCCCTTTTGTAAACTGGGTTGTTTAATTTATTGGTGTTTGTAACAACTAAGCATGATGACATCACCTAAGCCTAGTAATGAATCGAACCCTCAACCGCCCACTTGGAAAGGAAGGTTGCCCACAAGTCCCAAACACTTGAGCTAATGACTTGATTCTTGATTCTCTACAAGAATACATTTTTTTGGATGCATACAGCTTTTTGGTTTAAGAAAATGTGTTAAAACATGCAAGGTTTATGTCATGACAATTACTTTAATTTTTCACTTAGTATTTTATTTCAATTGCAATTCAACATTGCCTCATTTGCTTTATATGTCAAAACTTGTATTTTTTAACATTAGATTAAAATTATAATTCAACCCAAATTGCACACAAATGAAATTTTAAAAAGATACATAACAATTGAATAGATCTTTGAATAAGTGAAATATCAAATCATTTACTTCCCATTTAGTGTTCTCCCCCCCCCCCCCCCTTCCCCTTCACTTTTGTGAATTTGCTGAAGCGGTGATCATGCATGATACAAATTTGGCAAATTTGGTTATCAACAAAATAAGAAAGTCAGAATTAAAAAATAAAATAAAATATTTTTTGGTTACTTATTAGAACTTAATATAGAATCTAGTGAATTTTTAAAAATAATTCTTCCCCCCCCCCCCCATTAGTTGTTTTGTAGTGGGTTGCTTGAAGATGACCTATTTGTCAATTTCAGGTGACCCAAGCCACTCTTATAATGCATACCTAGTCCCTTCACAAAGGCCTGGTTCAAGAATGACATATTAATTTCAATGATCCAGTAATTTGTTCCCTCTAAACCAATTAATTTGACCCACAAATGGAACAAAGGCTGCAATAATAAGAATCAATTGCTATAGTTTAATTGCGTTCTCAAACAATATGGGACAAATGGAGATGCTTAGGGAAACAAAGACTCAAGGAAGACTAGGGGAAAAAAAGACCTACATATAACTCAATCAACTATCCTTCATTTCATTGAAGTAGAGTAATTAGGCTTATCAGTAACACTTAGTGACTCTGAGGAGGTTGAATCCCCACACATTGGAAATTTGATTTTTGGGTTGAAAGAACAATTGTAATCCTCCACCTGGTGTTTCCAATGTCAGAAATAAAATGCTCAATTTGATAATGGAATAGGGAAGATATGGGGTGTTTGGTCAAAGGGGGTTTAGTGTTTGGCAATAGGTGAATTAAAGCATATTAGGATTTTGAGCTTAAAATCTTTGATCGTTGAATCTATACAAAGAAGTTTTGTAAAGCCCTGGCTGGCTTAAATCACTCAAAACAGACTAAAATTGAGGCTAGAACTAGAGAGAGGTCTAGAGCAATTTTTTCAAAAAACTTGAAGCAAACTATGGCTTGTCCTCTTCCTCTGTTTCTTGTGTTACTCTTTTACTTCTGACACTCAAAGAACATTTGTAAGCCTCCAGGTTGCACATCCAACGACACAAAAATCTCTCAATTCAATTAAGGTATGACTTAAATATTGGGAAGTGTTCGGTAATAGATATGTGTATGATGATAGGCATAGTTACCCTAGCAGTGAAGTGACCACTTGTACTAGTCAACTCCCATTCACCTCACTCAGATAATAATGAGGTGACTGCTAATGAGGTGGATGCTTGCTTCACCCTTTCCCAAAGAAAGGAACCACAAAATCTTCACACCCCACCCTCTCTCTCTCTCTCCGGGCCCTTCCCCAAAAGAAGACAAATAAAAATACTAGCCCTTCCAACTCCATGTTTCATCAGTCTCATTAGGTTTAAAAAATTTCTATTCTTCACACCATTTGTGAAGTGTAACCATGTTCTCAGCTGATTTTTCCTTCCCCAAAACCTTGGCTTTAAAAAAAAAAAATTGAATTTTCAGCAGCAGAAATCACTTAAAAATCAATATCTCCCACATTCTTAATCCAAGTCTTACCAAATAAATTCCATTAAATCCTGCTCATGAAGATCTTTCCAACAACACCAAAGGCACAATACAATTCCTCCAAAATTTTCAGCTACAATTTAATTTAATTTTCAGTGAAAAAATCATTCAATATTCAAAAACTTTTGCACCGCAAGTCCAAACAACATGGAACCAAGCCCATGCACCCCACCTCATCGAGAGCTTTCCAAAGACACCAAGAACATGATCTGAAGCATCCCAGTTCGGTGGATCTCATACCTACAAAACAAAATAAACTGCCTTCCTTCATAGATAGATGGAGGGGCCATGAGTACAAAGGGTATATATTTTGACAACATGCTAGAACCTAAATCATCTGAGTCAGACAATTTTAAACTTTTCTTTTCCTCAAAATATGGTGACTTTGGGTCTTTGTTTTTTCCCCCAAAAAATTCATTTCTAGGAGTTACAAGTCTTTTGCTGCCAAGTGGCATAAATTTGAGCAAAAGGAAATGCTGATTGTACCCTGGAAAACAGATTTTTCCCAAGTTGCTGGCAAATTTTTTCTACAAAATAGCCAAAATTTGTCATCAAAAAATCAAGGAGGTCCTTCAAGTACCAAATAGTACATGCAAATGTGACAAGAAAATACCTAGCAACTTTGTCCTCAAAAATCTTTCCTGAAAATCTCACAAGGATGATACAAGTCCAAAATTTAGGAATTAAGCTAGGGCATGGAATATTTTTTTATTTTTGACCACAAAATCCAAACTCAAAAAAATACTTATGAATTAGCATATAAGAAAAGCCCCAATTTGTAGTAATATTGAGGATACAAAAAATTTTGAAAAAAAAAAAAAAAACTTTGAAAACTTGTGATGGTTGCTTCCACACCATTTGCACACATATCATAACTTTTTTAGAACACAATTTTTTATCCCATAGTTCTATTAGTGTACTAGTAATGAATTGAAGTTCCATTTAAATTGAAAATTAAATCCTCAAAGGAATATTCAAGCATTTGGATTGACTCTAAAGTGATGCTTTCATATGCACAATCTAATTGATGTATGGTTCTCCTTGAACATTTCAATCTAAAACTTTGTGAGAAAATCAATAAAGAAGGAATATAGAGTAAACTAGCCCATCATTGATCGCTTGGTTATGACCAAACACTTTGGTAAATCTTTCTCAATTCTTTTCCAATTTGAGTGATTTAAAATGTTATAGGAGCACCTTCTCAAGCTCTATAAATCATCTTTGAAATGCAAAGCCAAAGAACTAGCCAAAAATGAGTAGTAAAGAAAATACACTTTTCGGAATTACAAATTGCATTTTATTTTATTTTATTTTCATTTTGACCCTTCCTACTTTCAAACTTCACAACTTTCTTATTTATTATTCATTTGAAGTGATTTAAAATGTTATAGGAACACCACCTGAAATTATACAAATTATCTTTGAATTTTAATAGCAACAAAACAACATATAAGGAAATTTTTGGGTGATTGGCAATTAGCCTTGTAGTGTTTGATGGTTGTTTATGGAATTCTTGACCCTTCTACTTTGGGGCCCATAACTTTTTCAACTCTATTTCGTTTTTAATAAGTTTTAGTGTTCCTAATGCGCCAATAGGAGGGGTTCAAATTTTGTTTGGACAACACAAACAATGGAGCCCTCCCCTTGGATCCGACTTGCCCTTAGCACTTAAGTGTTTGATCACCAGTTAGTTTACCCTAGTTGTGCTTGAAAGATTTGGATTGCATTAGCAAATCACAAATGAAATTATTATTCCTTGATAATTTGATCAAATTATGGACCATTTCCAAGAAAACAAATACATACAAACTAGGGACAACACCTCCAAATTTGGATTTAAATTAGCCAAGTTTTCAAAGTTAGTTGCAACTTGAAAATTAATGGCCATGTCTATGTCCATCTTCATAAAAAAGACATGTATTCTATCATCACCTTCTTGGACAAACTTAACCTAGCAAATCTTTAGATTTTTCAATATCTTAAGTAATTTAATTTTCATGATAGCCAATTTTGTAGGTTCCAAATAATGTTTGGAAATTTTGCAAAAGTATGGGTTCAAAGTTGAAGCAACACCTCTCTTAAATGCACCAAAGGAAAAACAAAAACAAAAAATGCATAACCAGATTCATTCAGTGAAAAACACAATGCACCTTTCAAATAAAAGGGGGACATGCTTCTTGAATATGCACTATAACACCATATAGTGCTTTAGAAAACATTCACACCATTTGCACCAAAAGCAATGAGCTTTTGTATAATTTCATTTTGGTTCAAACCTCTTTCCCTTCAACAAAGATTTCATAATATGAAAATCAAGTTATCAACACTAAAACCCACCACCATTTCTTCCAATGACACCAACAAAGTGTGCACCCAATTGTCCACCACATACACATGTATTGATAACCATTGTTGGTTGTTGATAGATGTCATTTCATTGCTTCTTATTGAAAATTGCACTTGGTTGAAATTGAAGAGAGTTATGTTAAAAGTTCAATTCATTATGGTGTAAAGAAAGTGCTTTCAATTGATGACAATAGTAATAAGGTGGATCTTGGTAAACACAACTAACTTTAATGACATTTAAGATTTGGCAACAAGTTTTTAAAATGATTAGTTCATACACAAGGTGTTGGTTATGATCACTTTCCACCATTTGAACTACCAAAATTTGGAATGTGTATTCTATTGAGTATGGAGCCATTGATCATGTGTTGTAATTTGCTTTTATACACTATGCATTTCCTTATTATTTAATATTGATTTCTTTTTGCACAATGTTTATTATATTTTAATTTAATATATCTTATGTGCCCAAAGCTTGGCATTCAATGAATATAATTGCAACATTGGTGATATTGTCAATTGTATGATCAAGATTTTGTTGATTGTATTTCAATCAAATCAATTGTCAAGTTCATCACACATTTTAACTATCGGTTGAAATAACCAAAATTGGAAGTGAGAATTGGTTTCTAGCCAGAACCATAAACAAAACTAGCCCCAAAAAATATTTAATGTAGGTTTTATTTTTTCATTTTCTAAAATATTATGTTTTAATTTAATTTTTTCATTTTAATATTTTTTGTGCAATTCTGCTAAAACATGATGTTAGTTTGAGAAAAAAATCAAGTATACATTTTTTTGAATAATAATTTTTGGGGTAAGGTTGCATTAGGAATGTAATTATTAATTTTGGAACATGTCTTTAGTATGCAAGGTTTTTTTTAAAAAAAAAAATTTAAGCATGTAGTTGATATATATTGTGTTAATAACTAGAAAAGAAAAGAAAAAACCATGGTTTGGATATCACTGATTAACATGATTAATAAGGTTTTAAACTTTGAACCCCAAAGAATAACATGGTTATTGTGCTTAGCACTTACAAGGTAGAAATTGGGTCAAATATCAACTACAAGCCCATTAATCTAATGATTATAGTATAATCATTTAAAAAAAATATTATAGCAATTTAATTTATTAAAATCTAATTTGTAGCCTTGAATGGTTCAACCTTGTGCCTTCATTCATGGTATCGATGCTCTTTTCTTGACAATTGTGCACTTTCAAATATAATAAAGTTATTTGGAAAATAACATTGTCTTCACCTCTTTGGGTTTCTTTTCACCCCTTATCCCCTCATTCAATGGTATTCACAAAGTAAAAACATTTTATTAAATTTCAATATGAAATGTTGAAACTCAACATTTCGTGCACAGGGTTCGAAATTAATATAATAGTTGTACAGTTAAGAGCAATGAAATTATAAGCAACAATAGTGGAGGCGTTCAGGAAAAAAGAAAGACAGGATGAAACTTAGTTTACTACCAAAAATGATGGTTTTTTGAATTTCTTGCCTTGTTGAATGTTAATATATTTTGTTGTAGGTTTTCTTTGAATCTCACCTTGTGTATGACCAAACTTAGGGTTTTAGTGTTATGGTTTTCTTATTACTACTTATAAATCTAATGTCTATAAATGTTATTGGGTTTTAAGGCGGGCCTCCTAATTTTGTAGACGTCTACAAAATAAAAGTGTTCGCCTACAAAACAATTTGAGGACTATCTACAATTTATAGACAGCCCTAATTATAGATTGGGCTAATTTCGCCAAAATTAGCTTGCCCGAAATAATTTCAGGCAATCTGAGTCGCTAACGGCTAGCAGCTAGCAGCTAGCAGCAATGAACAAAAATCGCACAAACTTGATGCATCTGTCATTAGAAGGTATCTTTCAGTGCAAGCAACGCCACGTGCTAGCAAATCTACTGCAATAAACTGACGAAAATACGCCCGTCTACTAAATAATTTTAGTTGCCAACAAACTAATTTCGGGAATGTCCACAAAATAAGCTATTTTGTATATTTTGTAGACGTCTACAAAATTAGGAGGCCTGTTTTAAGGATATATACTAACATCATCCATTCATTCAACTTTTCCAACTGAAAACCTATGTTGGATAGGTATTAAAATTACATTATGAACTAAAATGGGCATTTGATGGGTTAATTCTCCAAAATCCTAATGAATAACAATAGCTAAAAGAACTATTGACTAAAAGAAATGATGGTTCCATTGTAGGAGAGAATTGCCCAATGGAGAATTATTTTACTTAGGGGCACTTCACATTATGTCTCACAAACTGATTTCATAAGGCCCAAGAAAAGGCAAAGTCCCATGGAAATCAAACCCTAGGGGTATAATATTCAATATTATTCTTCAAACTTGGTGCGTCATAGTGTGAAGGACTTGGTCTCAAGTCCAAGGCCCAAGAGGAAGGCAAAGTCCCAAATTTTTCTTATTCTTAAATCTTATCATTTCTCTTTGTTTTTTTAGTTTTGCTTCTTTAATAACATTTTTTTTTCTCTTTGAATCATTTGCACATCAACATTTTCTAAATTTTTTTGAGTTTCACCTTGAAATGCAAATTGACAAAAGGCACCATATGATCTTTTTGTACTTGCAAGAAAAAGATTGCTTGAACCAACACACTTTTCGAAAATGTATTCATAAGCATTTTGTCAAAAACCCTCCATTTTTTCACACAAATTTTTTTGGGGTCCTAAATTGTTCGCTCTAGTGTTAGCTTGGGAAAAAAATTCTTGTAAGTTCATTGGAGCACAAACATTTTGTTGAATGGCAACGTCAACCAAGCCTAAATGACCCAACCCCCATGACTTCACTAGTTCCATTTCGCATGAACTCGTGTTCATCCAGTTATTGAACCTAGTATAGTCACAGAGATTGAATCTTTTTTTTTTGCACGCCTTTCAAGAGTTTTTTTTTTCACTTGTGGACCTATCATGTTCACCCAACTACCCCATTCGAAAAAGTATTCCCACCTACCCTACTATTCTACCTATGTTAAAGGTTTTTTTTTTCTCAAAACTCTCTTTCTTTTTTGCTCTCATTGTCACTCTTGTCGCAAATTGAAAGAACATGGCCATCGCCCACCGCTATTACCAATGTTCAAAGAAGAACAAGGAGTTGTTGCAACTTGAAGATCTAAGCAACACAAGATGCAACATTTCAAGAAGACACAAAAAAAAGTATGTCTTCTACATTTTTTTTTGCACTTAAATTTTTTTTAAATTTTCATATTTGCTTTGCATGTTTTCAAAGTTCATCAACACTTGGACTCTGCTTTGATGTCATCGACGTTTAGACGACTAAAGCTTGTTACATCGATTGTTGTTAAACCAACCGTTGTTGGAATGACTGTTGTTAAAATGATGTTGTTGGCACGAACGTTGTTGGAGTGAGCATTATTGGATCAATTATGTTGGACTGCAAGTACATTTTTCTTCCAGGTTTTTTTAAGACTCAATTTTTTTTTTGTTGTGGTGTAGAAAATGATGAGGAGCTAAGGGTTGTCATCACTTTTTGTTTTTTTTGGTTGCATTTGTAGAAGACAACGACAAGCTGGCTCGTTGTCATCTTCTGATTTTTTTTGTGTCATGATCAAAAGACAACGACAAGCCAAGTTGCTCGTTGTCAACTTTTTGGTTTAAGGCTTAGGGCATTACAATAGAAGATCAAAAGATGACAACGAGCTACCAGGCTCATTGTCATCTTCTAGTTTGTTTTCTTCATGTGTTACAACATAAGACAACAAGGAATCCGGCTCATTGTCGTTTTTTTTTTTTTTTTTTTTCTTCCCCTTTTAGAAAGAACAAAAAACAAAGGGCTCTTTTTTTTCTTTTCCTTTTTTTTTTAATAGTTATAA
>Ga0116231_10000891_pt1 | contig 57436 bp, 48 predicted proteins | sample S1TSphgellanicum_2_FD_89695 | JGI IMG/M metagenome (GOLD analysis project Ga0116231, IMG submission 89695) | Host-associated microbial communities from peat moss isolated from Minnesota, USA - S1T2_Fd - Sphagnum magellanicum MG | ecosystem: Host-associated > Plants > Peat moss > Unclassified...
TGGTGCAAACATTGCAAGATGGAATCTTGAAGCCGATCCACTTGTTAATCATCAAAAGTTGAAATAGCTATAGGCACATTGTCACATGCTCCAAGAACATATTGGGAGAGGCTACATTATCATTGTCGTTGATATATGTAGTCTGCAAAATTGTCATTAGATTGCATTTTTTGTAATAAAAAACAGGACATTTCATCTGTGTTTGTTTTGGAACAATAGTCTCATGATTTTTTTCAAGCATGTCCACATTCGATTTATAGTTTTACAAATTGATGAATCATCATGCACATCATTCGATTGATAGAATTTTGCAAGTGCATGGAAATTGGTTTTAGTTAATGGTGATACGAGCCCAATGTCAAGAATATGGAAGGGCAAGCAGAGCAAGCTTATTGCCATGGAATGAAAATGGTTCCATTCACACTGGTTGATTGGACTGCCATGAATTAGGACATGGAAAAGGGCAGAATCCATTTGGAGGTATTGAGTAGTCTAAATACGAAGTGATCAAGTTAGACCTCATTACCTTCATGATGTCTATCCTTGAAATGTACAGTTCATTTTAATAACACTTATAAATGCAAGCATGTTCATGAAAAAGATCATCCAACGCCGGTGCAAGTTCAATTAGTTGGGTGTGAGTTCAAATAGTGATCAGATCTACTAATTGTAAATAATATATTTAAATCAAAAGAAATTTACAAAGTGACTACTACTACACATTAAATTCTTCCTATTACATTTTATCCTTGAAAAGGGTCCAAAAAACTACCCCATAACTTTTGACTTCCTTGGCATAATTCATACTTTTTGGGTAACAAAGTAATAACTATGTTCGAAATATTACGATAATTGAAACTTGAGTGTCAATTTTTTTGGAGTCACTTGCTAGTTGATACATAAAGTTCAGAAGTGTGGGCATTTGAGAATGATTTACAATACTTATTGTTGTTTAGTGTGAGAAGATAATATACAATACATATGCACTAAATTCAATTTGAGACATAAATCCCATCCTTGAAAGGGGCAATCTCACAAGTTGCCTTTTCTGAAAAGATTTAGATGTCTCTATCATATCAATCATCTCTCAAGATACAAAAAAGCATTTTGAATAGTGTGTTTGTTTCAAGTCTTTCAAGTCGCTTGCCTTAACAAGTTTATTACTACTTTGATTTAGTTATTGTTAACAACTAAAATATGTTGCACATCATGGATTAGACCTTGAGGTATGGCACAATCCTCAATTTCTGAGGTATATTCATAATCCTCCATATTTGTAATATTACTTCTCTTTCTAATTGTTTGATTATCCAAGGGTGTTCCAATTACTCCAAATTTGTGTTGATTGTATTGTATTGTTGCCATTTTTTATGTCAATCTATGCCAATGTGGATTTGGTTGAAGTATTCATGGAAAGATTGTGTGGATTCAACGCATACATAATGAAATGTGAAATCCTTTAACCAAGTTGATGTTATCTTGATTTTTCATATGGCATAATGCAAATGATCAATTTAAGCATTATCATTTTAAAAGCACAAGTGCTCATACCAAGCTTGCTTGACCACTGACTTGATTAGAGACATACAATAATAAAAATTGCAAATAAACACTATATGCATGATGAAACATATATCAAGGAACATTGAGTCTCTAGGGAAGCAATAAATTGCACATCATGCTTTTTGCAGTGTAACTCCAAATTCCCAAAATGGGTTCACAACATTACAACCATGATTCCTTTTTTTTGTTGTTGGCAAACTAGGTAATTGTTGTATTTCATAATCGAGTTCCAAATGATTATCAAAATGGAAATATGAAGAGTGTCATAATTAATTGACATTTCAAGGAGGAGCAACTCGACCACCTCCTCCTCCTCCACCACCACCTCCACCATTTCCATTACCTGAACCTATGCAAATACCAATGCAAATTCCACCAATTCCGCTTCCACCGCCACCTCCACCACCTTCTCTTCCACCTCCTCCACCAAATGGGCCACCACCGCCAAATGGGTTGCCACTACCAAATGGATTTCCACCATCAAATGGAAATTTGTCGTCTCCACCACCACCTCTATTGTGGTGACTTTGTGAACTAAATTGGCTTTGACCTGGTGTGTTCCACCCACCATCAGGACTGGGACCAGACTGCACATCACTTTGATCACCTGAATGATTAGGAGCTATCCCATCTCCACCACCTGCTCCTACATCAAGACATTAAATACATGTCACATTTCAAATGCTACCATTTTGAGGTAAATCATTGGATTTTCGTTTAACATCACTCTTTCATAGGTTGGTCATGTTTTCAAAACTCTCTAGATATTCATGAACAATAACTCTTTTTTATTAAGAAAAATCTAGCACAGATTTCTAGTGCTAATTTTTTTCACATGCAATTAATTCATGGTACATATTTTTCCAACCTTTGGCTAAAACCATTCTCCTCAAATCCCCACTAGTGCCGCCGCCGCCACCGCCGTCACCACCTCCACCACCATCTCCACTGTTATCATTTGAGTGATTGCTGCCAGCCGGGTTAATGTCACCTGTGTTGTCTCCTCTTAAGGAAGGTAGGAAATTCTACACACACATATTATACAGCAAGCAGTTGTTTGCAGGATTTAGTATATATCTAGAATGTGATCTTTGTTCAAGAATAAAAACCAACCCATTTTGTATGCATGTTTTAAACACATAAATTCATACATGTAACATGTGAATTTTAAAAAAAAGACACCAGCATCATCAAAACCAATACTTGGTGAAGCAACCAAAAACATTTCATTGTTCAAACCAAAGGCATATTTCAGGAATATAGGATCTATCCATTCAATTAAAAATCATATAAATTTTGTCAAAAAAATTTCAAATCAGCAAAACATTCATGTAACACCTTTTAACATAGTTCTTCCTAATTGCACTTACTTGGACTGAGACAAAGCAAGTCTAGAGATTTCTCTAGATACTAGACATATGACCAAACACCCAGCAGCCTCACAGTAGTCAATCAGACTCACCTCCACCTCCTCCTCCTCCTCCTCCTCCTCCTCCTCATGGAAAACAGGTTCACTAGATTGAGTTGAAGGTTCACTGCTCAACCGCTGTCCCTGCACAGCGATGTCAGCTCCTGCATTCCAGGAATTCTCAACGACGTCTGCATGAAAGCTGCTGATGGGGTCTAGTACTAGCAACCCCTCATTATAACTGCCATCTTGCTGCAAGGAGCTGGAAGCTGCTGCTGTTGGCACATTAGATCTCGTAGCGAAAGCAAGGTCTATGTACAAGAAACTGGTAAAAGAGAGAAGAACATGAACGATTGCTGCTGGGAAAAATATAACCGATCTCCTGGAATATAGGCTCTGATGAGAATGATCACTAGTTGTGGGGAGATGGATCGTCATAGCTGCTTGTCTGTCTGTCTGTCTGTCTGATGAACCTGCTGCTGCTGCTCCTGCAGCTAGCTAGTGTCAAAGATGAAACTCATAAGCCGTGAAGTAGAAGTCCTGGCGGTGAATCTCTTGTCCTGGCAACTGTATATCTCTTGGATCTGTGTCTAGCTCTCGGTGGGTGTTGTGTTTCTTCTTAAACGCTGAAATTATTACCTACTGTGGCCCACATGACAAGTTGGGCATTTTCTCTTGGGGCTGTATAATAATTGTGAATGACTTGTAAGCACAATGTGTGACTACTTATTACTACACTCAATCAATCAAACCATGAATTTCTTCTGTGTATCAAAGTTCCAACCAGAAAACCATAATTCCGAAGTTATCACAAAACGTCACTACACAATATACTGTTCAACAAAGTACAATTTCAACTTGTTCTATGATTTAAGTGGGATTTTTCTTGCTTGCTAATTTTCATTTCCTTCTTTCAAGTTTCTTCACCCATTTACAAATGGAAGAGCCGAGTCCCACTTTGAGGGCGAAATCTTCAAGGAATGCAAATTTGGAACTGAGTCCACTTTGAAGGTGAAATCTTCAAGGAATGCAAATTTGGAACTGAGTCCACTTTGAAGGTGAAATCTTCAAGGAATGCAAATTTGGAACTGAGTCCACTTTGAAGGTGGAATCTTCATGGAATGCAAATTTGGAACTGAGTCCACTTTGAAGGTGGAATCTTCATGGAATGCAAATTTGGAACTGAGTCCACTTTGAAGGTGAAATCTTCAAGGAATGCAAATTTGGAACTCAGTCCACTTTGAAGATGAAATCTTCAAGGAATGCAAATTGGGAACTAAGTCCACTTTGAAGTTGAAATCTTCAAAGGGATGCAAATTGGGAACTAGTCCACTTTGAAGGTGAAATCTTCAAGGAATGCAAATTTGGAACTGAGTCCACTTTGAAGGTGGAATCTTCAAAGAATGCAGATGGAACTGTGTCCACTTTTGAAGGTGGAAATCTTAAAGAGAAATCTACAGTATCCCACTTATTTTTATTCATCTATATTATACATTCATCTGTGGATGATCAATACTGACTTCTAATCATAAATCTCAGTTAGTCAAGAGTTCAAATCTCCCTGGACCCTATGTAGCCGGAGTGAACCAACAGGTCACTAGTACATCCATCCATTGTATGCCTGTTATGAGTAAGTTTTGGATGAACCCCAACCCGGCCATCCTGACAGGCTCCTTGACTTTTGAATGCTTTAAAGATCTACTGCTCAAATAATGAAGGGAATGGAGCAACGTTTTTTTTTATTTTGGAAAATTTTGGCATTTTTGCAACCTGAGAAATATGATGTCCACAGAAAGGTACAAAGGATTTTTGTGGGAAAAATGGCTCTAATTTGTCAATTTCTAATTTTAAGAAAAAAATTGACAGAATTTTTACAACAGGTTACCAGAAGTAGCCAAAAGATAAAAGGATTCTTTTTTTTTCAAAAATTTCATATTTGATCTATAACCAAATTTGGCTAAATGTTCTTTGTGGATGTCCACGAGTTTGGCTACACCACAAAGTTGGAAATAAACAACTCCTGGAACTGAGTTGATGTTGGGTTTCAATCTGATAACATATATGATCCTGTTAATAAATATTATCTGCAAGTAGATAAGTAGGTAGGAAAATAGTTGTTCATTGGTTAAGTAAGTAGGTGCCTGTTGATGGTTAGAAAATAGGTGAAGGTTGCTGGGTCAAGTAGGTAGGTAGGTAGGTAGGTAGGAAACACAGCAACTGAGCTAACTACCTTGGTTAACTACAGAACTGGAACCCAACAGAGATTGAGAAGTGTTTTGTGCACTAGGGAACTGGAACCCAATAGAGATTGTCATAAATCTGTCCCAAATGCCAAACTCTGAAATGCATAAATTGAGTTTTGGCATACTTTACCCAGCCATCATCCCATGAGAGAATCTGTCACTCCTTATTAGAAATTGAAGTGGCAATGGGTTTTTGCTATATTATAAGGTGGCAAATAATGACAAATTAGTGTCCCAGCTTCTTCCCACGCATCCCATGATAATATCCATCACCACTCAGCAATTAAAATGGCAATGGGTAGTGGGATGGGTGGTGAATTATGACAGAAGGATAGGTATAGAAGGAGTCTCATGGGGTGAAGGCATGGGTGGTGGTGGTGATTTATGACAAAATTGTGTCATAACTTACCCACCCATCCCATGATAATATCCCTCACCACTTAGCAATTAAAATGGCAATGGGTCTTGGTAGTGAGATGGGTGGATAAATTATGACAAAAGGGTATCAAAACAATGGCATGGGTGGTAATTACAACAAAAGTATAACATGCAACTCATCTGTGTAATGGCTCTACCCTTTCAATATGTTCAAATTATCACTTCCCTTGGTGGATCTAGAACTTCTCCATCTGTCAACCCATTCATTGGTTGAAGTCTGTGGCAAAAAGTTTGGGCATACTCCGTAAATGAATGTACCCACCCGAATGAATGTACCTACTACTAGGTAAAATTACTACACATTTGAAAAAAAGGAAAAAATGCAATGGTGAAATATTGTAATAAAAGCCAACTAATGAATACACATATAGGTGCCTTTTTATGGTAAGGTTTTACCACAACCCAAAAGAAGTGTAAAACCCTCCACCCAAATGAATGTACCGCGAATGTATGGCGCAAGGAAAAAGCTATTTGTTTTCACTCCCTTAAAACTAAGAGAACAGAAATAACAAGAACAAGTTAAGTCTTCTCTTTCATGTTGTTGTAGGGAAAGCCTTAAGTTGGGTTTTTAATGAGATCCAAGATAAACCATCCGATTTCGTGCTATTAGTTTCAATGCATGACATTTGAATCTTGGAATGGCCTTTCCTCAAAACAATCTGCATGCACTTTCACTTCCAGTTATCATTCAACTCTGAAAAATGCATTCCAAAAGTAACCGTTCACAATGTTTTGTCCAAAACCAGATCAAATGTTACTCCCCTAACATTTAACTCTCCTAAAATGTGTTGACATGGAATATATAAACATTTTTTAAAGAGCTAGGCCTGTTCCATCGAAGAAGACCACGACAAGCCCAATAGCGCAAGCTGCAATTGTGTTGGGTTGTAACAGGTTCTTCCAAGGCCTATTCTAAAGTGAAATCAGTTTTGACCACTGATTCATATTTCAAGCACCTTTATTAATTGTTAATTTGCATTAAAACTAACACTAACCTCGACAAAAGTAAGTCTAGTAAATGGTCACCCATCCCAGGTAGGAAAACAACTATAAAAGTGCTTGAAGATGAAACAAAAACTGGTTAAGTTCATGTAATGTTATCTTCAACTGAATTACAAGAAGAAAAACTTAAGCCATTGAACAACAAAGGAGAACAACAAAGGAATACATGAGATTTTGTGTCTATAACATTCTTATAAGAAATTTATAAGCAACCAGTTAATTCACAAAACTTTGTGGAGGGTCTATCTCTGAAAGTAGGGCAGAATTTTGGGTAGAAGATTTTGGGCACTAGATCAGAGTGTAAACTGTAAACATGTCATGTTTGTTAAATGAAGCATTTGAAGGAAGGATTTGCCATGATACATGACTGGGTAGCTTTATAGTGTAGAATGATAGTGCAGGTGTGTTGTGCGTTTACTGTAAAGACCAAGTCAAGAGGTGTGAGCAAAAAATAATACTACACTTCCTTTTTCCTTTTGAATTGAACTCAATCAGGACTTTATTCCCTTCCCATCTACTTGCCAGGGGGTTCATGATCCCAAAAGTTGGTGACTATTTAGACTATTCCAGTATTCAACAGCATTACTGAACAAAACAACCATTCCTAAATCACACACTACTCATAAGATATGCTTATGTTCCCAACTACTTGCAAGGTGGCTCATAATCCCAAAAGTCAGTGACTATTTAGACTATGCCAGGATTCCAGAGAATTACTGACCTAAATCACACACTACTCACAAGATATATATATACTCATGAAGTAGCCAAAATATCATTGTAGTTTGAATGACCATGACAACCACATGGGGTTAGGAGATGGGGTAGGAGGGATGTGTTGGCACATTGCACCAACCATTCTTCATCACTGTTCTTCTTCACCACCCTCTTGCACATACATATAGGGATGTTGTGGAGGGCATTTCCAGGTGAAACCCAATTCCTCGCATCATTCCAATGTCTCATGTTTACAGCGTACTTGAAAAGCATAAGAACTTACACGATTGACTACAATTGGGATGTATATGTAAGAAGTCAAGACAAGTGTCACTTAGCCAGGGTACCAGGCCAGAACCTGGTCCTGCTATCAAAGAACCAACCAAACAAACAGGAATGACATACGCCAATACCACCCTTGTACCAGTACTTGCCTGGTAGAGACATGAGGTAATATATACCAACCTCATACTACTGCCTGCTTGGTAAGGACCTGAGGTACTACCAGCTTCATACCAAGGCTGTACTAATCTCAATACCATGTATACACTTACCAGAACTAGGTGGTACAAAAGTTTAGAAACAGTTCCAATACCAGGCTAGTATAATCTTTTAAAGAAAGATCCAATACCAATATTTGGCCAGTATCGACTTTCTTTGAAGTATCCAATATCAGTACCGCCTGGTATGTTAGAAGCTGATACCCACGGAAGACTTGTGGCCATCTACTACACACTGATGCACCATTGCACATGCACATTGCACTCCTTATCTAGTCTCCTGTCTAGAGAAAAGGCAATTATTTGCTTTTCATTTTGCAACCCTTTCAAAATGGCTGCCTCCTTATACAGTAAAACCTGCCTACCTATAAAACTGAAACTGGCCTAGAAAAAGGGGGCTGCAGCAGTGGTTCCAGTTCCAACAGAAGGCCAATTCTGATTCTCTTGAAATGTAGAGAAATGTAGAGGTTCCCATTCTAACAGGAGGCCAGTTCTTTGCTCTTAAAACAATGTACAACCTACAGCCAGGTTCAGAACTGACCCAAGAACAACCTGGAACTCAGCAACTCTAGTACATACCTTGCATTTGGTATGTCCTCTCTTGCAAAGAACTAACACCTTCGCGTGTGTAGATACATATCTGTGAGATTGCAAAAACCCCATTTAAACACTTTTCAAGCTAATTGTCCTCTGAGTTCCAGCAAAACCAAAACTAGCACACACTGAGTCCAGTCATAAACTTCATGGGTCATTCACAAAGTGTTAATACCAGTGACATTTTTCATGATGACAAAAAACCTAAAAACCAGAGAAACAAACAGTTTGTCACCCTGTTCAAACTGGGTTTGAATTGTACAGTAGTCACCAGCTAACATTACATACCCATTGCCTTCATCAGCTTTCAGCAGTGAGTGGAGGTCAATGTTCTACATTAAACTGAGTGGAAATATGAGTGGAAGTATCTACACTAATCATCTTCCTTCGACAAAACAAAACAAAAAGAGAAGGAGAAACACCAAGGAAACCAAGGAGAATGGGGATACAAAAACAACAAAACTTGAAACAAACCAAGCAAGAGATCAGAAGAAGAGCAGAGGGAAACAAGAGATGATCTTTTTAGGACAGTTTTATGCACTCTCCTTGGTGGCCTCCATACCCTCCTGATTGTCACCCTGGAAGAATCCAGGTCTATTCATCCTGCAGGCCGATACCTGAACATAAATACATGTACAGTTCACAATGAGATATATACTCCTCTGAAGTTGCACCCACCAGACTTTAGCAGAACCTTACAGAATCAGAATCAAAATCAAGAATGCATGCATGCAACAAAGACAAGGGTTTGAATGGGTTGAAATACCTGACTGCAGCCATGTTTCAGATGGCAGTACTTCAAAAATCAACACCATGCCTAGGTCAGATTCTGATTCTGGAGCAGGGACATTTATAAATTGCTATTATGAGACAACTTCAGTTCTTTGCTGTTCATGTGCTGCAGCTGTATCAGGAGGTGATGCAGCCTGCATGCACTTAGATCAGCGATGCTTCTGACAGACATGCATATAACAAAATGAAGAACAAAGGAGGACTGTCTTTCCCCATGGAGACAACCTCACCTTTATCCCCAACAAGAACATCAGTTTTACATAGCCTGCACAAATATTCTTCATTAGAAGGAGAAAGAAAGCTACTTCAACCAATTCTCTAACAAAACATCAGTATCGGCTTCATATTAACAGCATTGAATGAATATCAAAAAAATGAATTCATCTTACACACACCTTCCTGTCACAAAAGAAGAAACTGCATACAGAAGTGAAGTTGAAATGTGGAGTGAGGTACCAGGATGATTCCGGTTGGCAACACTGCCCAGGCCCCAATAGTAGATCTGCCACAGCTGGAGCAGCTCTCTAGGACCCCAATAGTTGATCTGCCACAGCTGTAGAAGCAGCTGGCACAGTAGGTACTACAGCTGGGGTTTCTGTTTTCTTAGGTAATTAGCTTTTACAGGTTTAATTCTCCCAGTAATTCAATTCTCTGAGCTACCTTGTGGGTCTAGCTGAATCAGATCATTGTACAAACATGATCACAGAGAGATTAAAGAGGCTGATTCAGATTATTATCCTTGTCCAACCATGCTGCAAGAAAAAAACAAGAGGACACCAAAGCAAAACAAAACGAAGTTCTCTGCTCCTGTGATACCATTTAATCACTTGGTTTACAATGTGTAACAGAATGTAGAGAACTGCAATAAAACAGCAAACCAAGAGTATTCACCATAAAAGGAAGTAAAGTAAAACTAGATTGATTTGTTTCAAAGATAGACATGTGAATGCCGTTGATTTCGACAGATTGAGCTCAATAATGAGCTGAGAGATCAGCAACTACTTCAGCAAAGACTTCTGCTTATATACAAGACTGAAACTCTGAGACATATGTAACCAAGGTAAACTACTGTGCTAATGATGTAATCCTATACAGCATTCTTATACACTTTCAGCTTGCTACCTAGATCTGTGGCCAATATGACCAACTCCTTACACCTCCTTGAGAGGTTATAACTGTGCTCCAATAAGCACCTGGAGTACCTTCTAGGAGTAAGCTCGATTACATGGTAACACTACACTTTGTACGAATATATGTATTGCAATCAGCAGACGGACAGGAAACAGAGACCAGCAGGGATGGGATGCCACTCACACCATGTGCCTGTAGTTCAGGATCTACGCCTTAAAACCTTTTCATTGAGCACATGCTGCTGCTCAGTGTGCACCTTTTGATGGGAAGGTGGACTTCCCCCACTATCCAGCCTTCCATTCTTCTGATTTTGACTTCTTCAAGCTTGGAAATAACTTAAAGGACTGCCTCATTTGTACAATGAAGAATAATTTGTGGAGTAGAGGCTTGTCTTCCCAGTGACAGTGCACCCCTGGCATGCCTCATAGAATTAAAACTGCTTCTGCTGCCGCCTCTTCTTCTTGGATCGCAGCTGCCTGAGTTCATCACGAAGTTTTGCAGCATCACTGTAGCGTTCCTCCACAGCTGCAATCATCATACTGCGCACTAGTGCAAACTCTTCTGCAGCTGCACAAGAGTCTGCCTCAGCTCGGTCCAGATCTGTAAGAAACAGCCCCAATTCCGAGAGCAAGGATCGAGAGGGCAGCTTTGGGGGATCAGCCACAATGCGCACTCCATCACCATATGCCAGATCCCTGTTCACTTGAATAGGAATCTTGCAGCGGACTGCCAAGTTAATGGCATCAGAGGGTCGCAGATCCAAGCTTACCAGTCCTTGTGTCTCATCACCAATTTTAGCAAGGTAGATGCGAGCATAATAGGCCTCGTGAACTCTGCGAGTGACACGCACCAGTTTGGCTTGATAGCCCATGACCTCAAGCATGTCCCTCATTACATGGTAAACAGTAGGCCGCATGACTTGAACATTGCGCACTGCCTCAATAAGCATTGTGCATGGGAGTTCCAAGACAATGATGGGAAGCAGAAGTTTGGAGGCATCATCCATCTGGAGCACTATGGCTGGCTGGGGGCCATAGTCTGGCAAACCACCTCCATCTGGATTATTGTGAACACATTTCACAAAGTGACCATCCCGCATCTTAATCACAAATCCATCTGGACCACTCTTCACCTCTACGGCTTCCATGACACTGGAGTTGATGTAATCTTCATCGTTCTCACTAAAACCAGAGTCAGCAGTGCTTCCATTACTGAAAGACATGCTTGATTTGTAGGACAATGTTTGCTTGTTGTCTGTGCCATTGGTGAGCTTGAAAGAGGCCAATGATGAAAACCGCATCCCATTGAGTTTGTTACTCTTTAATGGTCTGCCTCTTGCCAAGCCTACCATTGTTGTTAGGTTGTGATGTATCCCTCCATGCGCAAAGCAATGCAATGTGCTCATGGTTGCTGTATGTATCAGTGCTGTCATCTCCACTCCAAACCCTTCCACTCCACTGTGCTGGCACACTGTAACAAGATCGCCAGAGAAGTGAAGCCCGCACAAGAGAATGCCTGGTGCCCTAATCAACAAGCAAATTACCAATACTTGTTAGTGGGAGAAACCTTGAAAGCATCATTGCAAGTCTCCCATGAAAACTCCAGAAGGATGACAGATAGATAGATTGCAACACATTCAAGATCTTTAGGTGTGGTAGATTGGACATCATCAGATCATTGAAGGGCCTCTGCCTTCCACATTCCAAAAACAGGCTCTCCATTCTGCCAGTCACATCTGCTCCCTGTTCTTCTCCAGAGCTCTTGGAAAATCAGTTAAGACTCAACACATGACCAGATTAAGAATACCATTTTCTGCTTGAGAAAAACTCCAACACAAGTACAGTAGGTTAACTCCATCATGAGACTGGAAAACTCCACAACTGAACTCCAGATGAAGACATATCATGACTGAAAGACAAGAAGCAACGGGTTCTTTATGACATATCATGGTCAACGAATGAAACAGGAAGATTTAGAATACAAAGCGGTTGCTATCCACCGTCCACTACAAAGTTGAACGTCGTCCAAGCAGCTTCCTTGGTCTGGACGTAATTATATCTTCATGGACGGCTTCATGTGACTGGACATCCAAGGAAGGGATCACAACTCCTTGGGGAGCTCTTTTGTGGAGAAACAGTCGAAAAGATCTCCCTTCAGGCAAAATGAAGAGCTGTTACAACTCTTTCTGGAACGACGACTAGATATGTACTTCAAAGAAAATATTTATGTGCTCACAGGTCTGGTCTCTGCGACTCGTACTTCCAACAAAGCACAATGAGTGCGCCCGGGGAGTGAAAAAACAATCCAATTTTGATGTAGCGCGAGTCTAGAGCAAACTTGAAGGAAACATAAAAGAATGAATGCCGTGCGCATGGACAAAAGTCGTACGTCAACATAAAACCGGACAACAAGCCTGCCCGCCTAGTGGTAGGGAGAGAGATTACAAAACCTTACTTCAAACAAGTACGAGGCCTCAGAGTTCTTTTGACATCTCCCATCAGCACGGCACAATGAACAATGCTAGAGAATCTGCAAGCCAGCAGCAGAAAGAGGACAAACCAAGAAGCACGCAGGCAGCAAAAATATCAAAAACGAGAGAAAGGTACAGGAAAAAAACAAGGGCAATGATACCAAACTTACTACAGAAGCCAAAACTCCTTGCGAGAAGAAGTAGGAGAAGAGTTTGACGCAAGCACGACGCAGAGCTTTCTCCAGACAATCAAAGCCACTCGCTGTTTGTTTTCGAACCGCCGTTCACCATTCACTGAACCAAATTCAACAATTCGACAACCGATGGAAAGCCACTGCAATGATCTATCTTCCGCCAGAGGAATCAAGCCATTCAGAAGTCCATAGACGCTACTGCAACACTCGCAGACCACTGGCTATGGCGATGGCGTGAAAGCCCAGCAGCGGTGTAGAAAGCCGGGGAAGAGACGACGCAAAGGAGGGGAAGCCTTGCCCATTTTTTATTGGAAAATCCAGTTTATTCTCTTAATTATTGGAACCGTCGATCACACGAGAGGATGATCTGAGCCCTTGCACATGCACGGGACGAGGCGCCCATTCGTCCTGTTGCATAAAGATTCCTAATCCAGACCTATCTTTTACACTTCCCCCATTTCTTTCCACGGATCTCCATCACTGAGCCCCATCGTAGGGTCACTGCCACGACGCGACGATCACGGCGCGGACCAACGTTTGGGTGACGTAAACCGGTAGCGTTTTCCGTGATCGGACGGTCGAGATGGGTGAGTTCATTAGCTTCCACGGTGGAGATCGGATTGAACTGTGTTGATGATAAGTGTGAAAATGGCGCGAGTCAGTCGCGTGAGAATTGGCGGATTCGACGCCGAAATCGCAGTTTTGGAGCGAAGGTTTCTGCTGACGTGGATGTCTCATTCACACCAAACACAAATTCTTACTGGGACTAGCTTAGCATAGCCTAGCCTAGATGGCTAGGTACCTATTCTTTTGCAATGGAAAATTGTAAATTTTTCCATTTTTGGGATGTGTGCAGGTGCTTTTTTTCTTTTCTTTTTTTTCCCCCAATTGTGTGATTTTCAAATTTTGGCAATTTGTTCCAAGTAATTAGCAAATTTAGTAGAATTTGAGCTCAAAAAACCAAATTCTTCCAATTTTTCAAATTTGTGTTGTCAACAAAACAACAAAATTTGTTGGGAAATAAAAACTATGGTTGTGTGGTGTTTTCTTTCTTTCTTTTGCTTGAGAGCCTTGAGATGGCCAAGCTCATTGGGCGTTGCCTTGTGGATCTGGGTGAGCTTTTGGATTAAGGGTGGCTTCCAACTAGGTATCTAAAATTTCAAGTGGGGTAGGTATCTAAAATTCCGAGAGAAAATAAGAATAGTTGGGTTGAGATATGCAAAGCATCTTTCAAATCAAAATCTTACAATTGTATACACACATATTTCTTAGGTTGTTTGTTGCAAACTAATAATAACAAAATCTGTTTTATTATTTGACATCAACTTGAATATTGCACCCTTGAGATTGCACCCCTTGACATTTCAACAAATTCTCAACAACAAAAACCTCTCTCCTTACAATATTCTAGAAATTTCAACAAACTTTCAACAACAAAAATTAGAATCAAAGCTCTTTCAATGATTTCTCTCAAGCACTACTCTTCTCACAAACATTTGTTGAAGCAACCAAAACCAAATTCATTTAATGTATTCTCCTTTGCTCTCCCACAACACCAAAGGTTTCAATAAAAACAAAGATCAAAAACTAGACATGCACTCCAAAACGAAAAAGACCAATTGAAATTCTTTTGATGTAAGCTTTCCATCGAAACATGAAATAAGAAAATTTAAACTTTTAAAGTTGTGGGACTTCAAATTTGACAATAACCTTTTTGGGAATCTGTGGGGAAAATGTCATCAAATGTAGCTCCCATGGGAAGTTACAAAGCATATTATAGGTGACACCTTTAAGTTTGTCATGTGGTATCAAGGTAAAGAATTTGGTTGATTTTCAAGCTTATAATTAAATACAAAAATAATTCTTAAAATAGAAATAGGGATGGGATGTTGGAATAGGGATTAAAATGAACTCATAAACAATAGTTCAAGGTGAAATCAACTTACACAAACTATAAAAAAAAATTAGTGCAAGTTGAAGCTAAAATGGTGCATGGATGAAGCATAAACAAGTTGAACTCATAAAACACATCAGGGCCCAAACTTGGAAAAGAAACACCACCTCCTTTCCTATAATATATTTATGAATAGTGGTAGAGACTACATCAAAGTTATAAAAAATCATGGGATTCCTACAAGATGTATAAAAATAAGTGAAAAGTTTTTAACAATGTATGTAGCGTGTTGCTACAATTTCTTCTTGCACAATTCCAATTGGAAAAATCCTCAAAAGGTTTTTTAGTGTGTTTGGAGGTATGCTATAAAAACCTATGAGGCATTTCAAAAAATGGAATGTTCACAAGCTTGCACATTCCAGAAGATGAAATGCTTGCAAGCATGGGCATTCTAAAAAGCAAAATGCCCATAATTACGGATTTCACAAGGTTTGGGTCATAGGGTTTTAGGTTGAGGTTAAGGTCTAATATTTTAATTGTGTTTAGAGTTTATAGGTTCCAAAGTCCTATGTTTAAGTTTTAGGGTTCTAAAGTTTAGAATCCTAGTTTTAAGCTGTAATATTTAAGGACATCTCTAGAGGTAGAATTAAAATGGTCTTTACAAATATATGTTGCAATGGTCCTTAGTTTGTTGGCCTTGCCTACCCAGGCAAGGATATCGTGTTTAAATTCATTAGAGAGTATAGTAGCTTAAGGGATTTTGGCCCTTAGGTACACTATAAGTTTACTTTAATATGAGGATTTTTGAAAGATGATTTTTTGGCTTGTGTTGAAACTTGATATTAGTTATAGAATTATAATATCTTGAAGGATTTTGATATTTTTTAGAGGATTTTTCGAAGATTATATTTTTGCATGGTGTAATATTATAGTTTCCATAATTCTTTTTTTGCCTTAAGATACTTTTTAACGGGAATGGCAAGGCCACAATGTAACATACCCCTTGTTCCTTATGTTGGATAGAGGTCCAAATAAATTGATGTGGGTGGAGCCATGAAATCATTGTTAGCTAATTGTTCTTTAGGTTGTTTTTTATTGTTATTCTTGGAAACATGCTAAGGAACATTGTGAAAACAAAAATCCAAACAAATCAAAGCCAAATCAAACCTTAAACCCTTAAATGAACTTTTAAACCATCCTCACAAATAAGTCAAAATCAGCCTTGGTTTAAACTTGGAACCAAAGGTTGAACCATGGTCAAGAAAATTTGACTTGGCCTGAAATAGGTGAGTTTTAATTTTTGAAAATATTCCTTCAACTCAAAAATGAGTCTTATCCCTTTACTTATCATCACATTTTTTTAGCTTTATGTCAAAGCACTTCCAATAGTTATTTTAGGTATTATTTCATATATCGTAGGTCTAGTAGTTCTAGAACCCTCAATGATTGGTGAACAAGCAAATCCATTTGCAACTCTGTTGGAAATATTATTTAAATGGTATTTTTTTCTTGCACGAAAAACGCAAAATAACTTGTATACAGAGTGAGGGCGACCCTTGAAAATACATTGATTTTTTATTCATGTTTTGAAACTATTTCTTGGCAACTTAAATGACTTGAAAAAATATTCATTAGGTATATGATTAAGAAGGTTTTGATGTTGAGAATTGATTTTACATTGCATTCGCTCTAATTCATATCTAACCACAAGCAATATATGTGTGTGATTTGATTTGACATATGACTAAACCTCTTTTTACAAAAAGCCACTCCACAAAATGAAAGTTTCATCTTATGTGTTGGCTGAAGTAACAATAGTTATATCAAACCCTCGGATATGTTCAAAAATCTTGAAATTATTTTGTATTTCCGGCAATAATCGTAACAACGACATTGCCATTGATAATTGAATAAAATTTCTTTGTATTTTGATTAAGTAATCATAAAAAAAATTTATCATAACAAGTTTTTCCAAGAAATTATACATGGTATGACCTTGTAGGTGACATATTCTATGTTTTTCTTTGACTTTCGATTTAATACAAATTTATTAAATTGAAATGACCTTCTTGTCAAATTTTTGCTTTGTGTATGTGTGAACTTTTGACTACAAATAATCTTCATAGGTAATTTCTTATTAAATTAGAAGGTGCCTTTGGAACTACTATTATTTTACACAATCCAGGAACTTCCATAATGTTGGCATAATTAAATTTTTATAACAAATTTTGACATAATAAATTTTCATGATGAAAACGGAGTCTATTTGGAGTGAATATAAGTTGGTTGTGTCTTTTTTTATTTTGGGTAAAAACGAATATAAATTTCATTTTCTACTTCACAAATAGTGGGCTGTTATGTGTTTTTTCATGTAACAAAAAAGGAGCATAATAGGACATAGTAGCTAGCTCTTCATTTGCTTTACATTCCAAGAAAACAAAAAAAGATTTTTTGCATCATTTTTTTATTATCTTATAAGCCTTATCGTTTTCCTTGGGGGTTTTCGACCTTAGCATTGTGCGCTTGATTATATTTGTCTTTAAACAAGAAAGCTCAAAAAGAGATTTATTTTCTTCTCTATTTACCCACTTACTTCTTATTTGACGAGCCTGGCAAAGTGCGTGAAAACAAGAAAAGCGTTATGTAGGACAAGAAATCTTACTACAAAATTTCATCTCTTCTATGGTTAACTTGGAAGATTGCAAACAAAGTGGCCTTGGACCTAAGGCTTGAGGCCTTAATGTATTTTCTTCCCTTTTGCACATATCTTCAAGCTAAAATCATTTTATTTACATTGTAAATAAATTGTAAATTGTGCCCTTTTTTCATTTTAAAACCAAAATAAGGGCAAAAAAAATGATAATAGATATTTCTTTTTTCAAGCTTCTTCCATAAACAACCCAAAAGGCTATATCTATTGAAGTCAAAAACCATAAATTATCTATAATAATAAATTTTTTATTTACTGCTCGGTTTTAGCATTGCCCTGACTGCTTCTGCATTTTTGGGTTGATAAAAACCATAAGTTTACAAAGATTCCTAGTCTTTGTCCACTTTCTTTGCTTTGTTCCGCATTTTTCAGCTCGCTTTTGCCTTGGTTTTACTTACTAACTAATTAACCACTAAACAAACTTAGTTGACAAACATAGTTTATGCACTATTAATGCGACAATTTTTTGAGCATTTGACAAATTCACACCATCCATTTCAAATAAGATTTGACCCTCTACCACACGAACAATCCAACTTGTAGAATTTTTTTTTCCTTTTCCCATTTTAACTTCAGTGGGTTTATTGGTAATAGGAATATCTATGAAAAATTTTACCCATATTTGACCATTTCTTTGAAATTCTTTACTTATAATATGAGGCATTGCTTCAATTGTTTGATATGAAATATGACCAGCTTTATAGCTTTTCATGCCATATCTTTCAAAACAAAGTTATGTATCATTTGCTTTGCAACCTTTAAATATGCCTTTTTGATATTTACGAAATTTTGTACGTTTTGGATATAACACAATTTGTCTTCTTTTCGTGTTAAAAATATGAAACCCACACTTTGACACCTAAGATGTCATAACCCTAGCCTTGGGCTCACGACCAAAGCAAGGGCTTGCAAAGTTGCGAGCCAAGAGGGAAGCCCGGGAGTGAAGGAAAGTGTGAAGGAATGAACCCTCACACTCCCAAAGGAGCTTCCACTTTAAGAGTTGGAGTCCTGGTGGACTCCTGAATGTTTAGAGAGCGATTGCAAGGGTCAAAACCTAATGGCTCGAAGAGTTCTTTATACCATTGGAAAGCTATTGAAATGTAGATGTTTAAAATGGGCTCGCATCACCCATTTGGACATCTGAAACACAAGTTATGGCCAAAAGAAGGGTTGGGAGTCAAATTGACAATTTGACTATTGACCACTAAAAGTCGGGAATCACCCTGATTTCCTTTTGTGCAAGTGGCGTGCGACATATCGTTGAAAAGCTCTAGACAAAGGCTACAACTTTGTTTAAGACCTCATCTCAAACAGAGGTTTACACATAAAGTTATGGGGCCCCAAAGTTGTGGGAATCCCAATTTTGGCAATTTCAGGACTCCCACTTGGGAGTCCTGGGACAAAAAGCCATTTGGATGTGGGCCTCATGGAGAGGCACAGAGTATATTATAAGGGGGAAGGTGGTGATTTCCCCCAAGTCCGGGCCATGGTGAGTCTTATGAGTCTGAATTTGCCCGTGGCTCGTCCTAGCACCAAAAGTGTTCAAACTATGCACTAACCACCTTGTGTTAGTTTTGTGCAGGTCCGTGTGAATAACTGATGTTTGTCACTATTCCTAATCCCATCCTAGAGCTCCAGCACACCCCTCTACCCCTCAAAGTGCTACGAACTAGGGAGCGTGCCCCAACTCCTTGTTTTTTTGCGGTTTTCAGTTTGGATTCACATTTGAGTCCATTAAGGAGTTTGGGGGTGCATCACAAGATTCCATAATGAATAGATGCTTGTGCTTTTGCATAATCAATTTGATCAAAAAATACATGTAAAGATGTTTCACCGTACTTTTTACATTCAGTTTTAACTATTTTTGCACCATTTAATCGACCTAAACAACAAATGTGGATCAGATCCCCTTCACATATTGACATTTTTCAATTTGTTGAAATGTAGATCTATAAATTTGTCGAAATGATTTTTTTTGTTATAGTTTCCAAGATATATAATGGAAATAACATTAGTAGGAATATAAGCATTTTGCAAAAACAAAAAAAATGTCTAGTCCCGGACCTGCCAACACTAGTAGAGATTGATATGGAACAAATCTTGGAACTGGAAGAGTTTCAGTGCAATATATCATCTTGAGAAGGCCCCAATCTGGTAAAACCAAGTGTAATCTACTTGAAATTTTATTTAAATTTTTGCCCATGTTACCCATTAGTTATAATGGGAAAAAAATGGGGGCAAGCATTTTGAAAATTGTAATGCCCAAGTCTAAAAGGCACTACATCTTTTTTTTTTAAATTCATAAAAGCAATATACACTTGGTAGGATACCTTCCATGTGCACTAAAAAAAATTGAACAAGTATTTCTGTGTAAAGTAACAACCAAGGGTTGGGGCATTCTCAAAATAATGGGCCCCTAGAAGCTGAGGAGGTCTGTTGTTTTGGGAGGATGTTGCATGGCATAAAAACCAATGGATTTTTGTCAATTTTTTTAAGTGATATCTAATGGGTACCTACAAGATATGTGTTGAGCATCACAAGAATAAATAAAAAAACAATGTGAGACGTTTTGACAAATGAAATGCTCAGTCTTTAAATGCTCGCAAGAGTGAAGAGTGAGTGTTTCATTTTCTGAAATCCTTAAAAGATTTTATGCATTGTAAGTGTGCTCATCCAACTACACTAAAAGTTTCTTTAAAGGTTCTTTTGAGAACAAACACCATGGACTCCACAAGCTATGGAGCACTTGTGGACTATGGATCCCTATTTTCCCCTGCAAAATAACTTTTGCAGTGCAACACACACCTATGTAGAATGCTACAACCTTCATTGGCGCATCAGCACATCCTCTATTGCAAACTAGTTTGAACCCCGTGCCTAATGCATAGGTGTGTGTGTATTTGACGGTACATGTTACAAAATTACAATTACAAACTACATTTCCAAAACCTCTTTATATACAACATGCGACGTGCTCATCCAACTACATTAAGAATTTCTTTAGAGGTTCTTTTGAAAACAAACACCATACTCCACAAGCTATGGAGCACTTGTGGACTATGGATCCCTATTTTCCCCTACAAAGAAACTTTTGCAGTGCAACACACACCTATGTAGAATGCTACAACCTTCATTGGCGCATCAGCACATCCTTTATTGCAAATGCCTCAAAGAACCAACGGTTTTCACAAAAGATTGGAGAAAGAACCAGCTGTTTTATAAAAGTTTATTTGGTTAATTTTTATTTTATTTAAACTATACTTTAAGAATCAAAAACCAGGATTTCAAAAAATAAAGAAATTGATGTTAAAAATTGGCAAATGTTTCCAAAAATTAACCAAATTAGTCGAATTCACACTACCCAATATATATATATACAAAATTTTCCGAATTTCTTTTTCCCAAAAAAGGACAAATTTGTTAAATTGGAGATGGCTGGCGTTCAGTTCTTGAAACTTTTTGGAGCTATATAAAGTTGTTCGACGTGTTCATAACTGTGGTCTTACTAGGGCTTTCCTGCTTTGGGTTTTCATCTTTCTTGACTGAGATCTAATAAAATTTCCTTACTTTGGAGATACCACTGAAGGAGGGGATAGGGGGTGAAAGGAGGCCCGAAGGGTGAAGACAGGGTTACTTTACGGATAACTCTATATCCGTAAAGTCAGGAAAAGACAGCACCAGTACCTTGAGTTTGGTCATACCCAGGGTGAGATTTTTAAAAAACCTGTAAAAAAGTACAATAGCATTCAAGGGGGGGGGAGGTGAAACTCAGAAAACCATCAATTTTGATGGTTCCTGAGTTTCACTGTCTTTCTTTTTTTTTCTGAGCGCCTCCACTGCTGCTACATAGATTTTCACTGCTCCTCAGACCTGTACAGTTACTATAATTCCTCTCAAACCTTGTGCATTTCGTACTGAGTTTCAGCTTTTCATACCGAGATTTAATCAAATTTCCTTACTTTACTGATACCACTAAAAGATTGGTTTGTGGGTGAAAGGAGGCCCAAAGACAGGGTGAATTTGCGGTATTTTTATTGTCTATTAGTAGTTTTCTTCTTGAAACAACTTCTTGAAATGGATGATGGGGTTTACAACCATGAGGTTGTAGAAGGTCCTTGAGCACATGATGCAAAACTTGCTTTGTGTGCACTGCTCAAGTTCACACGGTAGGCTTCTAGAATCATAAACAAACTCAAGACAAATAGGTCAGAAGCTGATTCTAGTCAATGAGGACAAAGGTAACAATAAGAGTACGATGCTGTTTAAAACCCTCTAGAGTTTCCTCCACACATGTGTGTAAATTCTCCAAGGACGAACTTCTCCAAAAAAAAAACCTTTGTTTTACATGACCCACCACCACACACTGCCATTCTTCCTGTGCAAACTTCATACCTTGTCTGAATGGAAGAAAACAGCGAACAAGAAGATGCCAACAACAAAGAAGACGAACAAAAATTCAATGCTGAAACGAGGGAGCGTCTGTGGTTGCATTTTTGGGGTTTGTCGAGGAACAGTTTTGTAGGGTTTGTCGTGGAACAGCTTTTAGGGTTTCTTTTGTCAAGCTAGCAACGAATCGAGTGAGCGAAGGAAGAAAGGACGCCGGGGAAAATCAATCGTGGACGTTTGGCGCGGATGCAGCAGATTTCGGAGGAAAAGAAAACTAAAGGAATTTTGGAAACCTGAAATCGCCCGCGTGGTTGTCTTCAAATCTTACCTTCAAAACGTTTTGTTTTGGATTTCCTTCCTCTGGTCGGTTTTCTTCAGGAAAGGTTTGTGTTTGGAATCGGGGAAAAGAGCAGAGGTCGGAGCGCGGATTCGGGGAACAAGGTAGAGTTATGGAACAGGAAGCGGTGGTTTTCTCTCCCCAATGAAGCAAAAGTATTGGCCAGTATGAGAAACAGCTTCGCTGAAGAAGAAGAAGAAGAAGAAGAAGAAGTGGCTTTAGTGGATTCTCTAAAGCGTACCTGATGATATGAATGCCTTAGAATGGGAGAAAGCAATTGTTGTTCGTTCTCCACTTATGGAGCTTACTAGGATTCAGAGGGTCTAGGATGCTCATCCTGGAGATGAGCTGGTGATTTTACAGTTTTCTTGGTTTTTCTGCTTTGCTCATGTTGTTCAACATGTGACCCCCAACTTCACAAGACATATGTGTGCCAAAGCTCAAACTTGACCATGTTGTAAGCCAGCTGCAGCAGGATGGGTTTTGCTCATGCATTGAGGATGATGATGAACCTCGGTTTTGAGATCACTATAGCACATGCTGTTGATTCTCAGAAATCCTTAGGATGCATTTGGTATTACAGGCAGGAGGCCAGTGCAGGTTTCAGTGTGTACACCCCATACTGAAAACCCTAAATGTTTGCAGGCTTGGAGAGTTTGTTTTGTCCCTTTTGTGCTTTGTGGTTGAATGATTCTTCGCAGGGTTCCTGTCTCTCTGTATCTCTCATTGTCAGAGATTTGTCTCTTGAACTGAGGATTGCACACTTTGTGGCATTGGCATCATGGACCTGTAGCATGGACTTGTTGCCATGGTTCATCACATAAGCAGCCAAAACTGGTGTTGTTTCCTTGGCACAGTGAGTAATCCAGGTTCGCAAAAGTGCTTTTCTCCTTCAATCTGGACATTGCTTTGCTTGTCTCCTATCTGAACATCATTTCTTGCCTCCTTCAATTTTGGTGCGATACAACAGGAAATATTCCAACAAAACTGTGAACTGCAAACCTTCATCAGAGAAACCGTAGAGGAGAGGGAGGACTAACCTTCTTGAGCGAGAATCCTAGAAGTGTTGCAAAGAACCTTGTGCTCGCAAGCTTGCAGTCGTGTGCAAAGTTCGGAATGTTTCCTGTTGCAGAAGACTCGGTCTTCTCAAAAGGGAGAAGAAGAAGATTTGCGGTGAAGTCTGTTCCTCCAGCGCACGTACGTAATATTTGATATGCGTCGGTTGCCGTAGACGGATGACGATGGAGGCGCAGAAAGCACCATCGCGTCCGAAGTGCCGCCGGTTCGCTTCTTCGTCGCCCGGGTTTGTCTTCCTTTTGCGTGAGCGCTTTCTTTCTTCCTTCCTTCGTTCCGGCTGTCTGTTCTCCTCTTCACCGATGCCAGATGCACGATCTTCTCTTCACACGTTTCCGATTTGCACGACTGCAATGTTCATGCCATGCGCTCTCTCTTTTCTCTCTACAAGAACCGTTGCAGACGGGCTTTGAGGAGAGTCCGAGTGTGTAACAAAGCGTAGGTGCGATCTTCATTGCTATGCGCTTTCCCTCTCCAAGAAGAACTGTCGCAGGCGGCCTTTGTGAGAGTGCGAGTTTGTAACACGCGCAATTGCTGCCAAGAAAATGAAGAAAAGCTTCCAAAAGGATCCATTACGCGAATCGTTAGAGAGAGACAGAGAGGGGCAAAAGCGCTTGGTCTAGCGTTTCTTGAGGGTTTGGAGAAGACGAAGCGGGAAGGAAGGAAGAAAGGAGACCTTGAGAGTGGAGGAAACGTGGAAAAACAATGGCATTGGCAAGCCCGGGACAGCTTAATCTTGATGAGGCACCTTCATGGGGATCGCGCAGCGTGGATTGTTTCGAGAAGATCGAGCAGATCGGGGAAGGCACATACGGGTACCGCTCATTGCTCTCGTTCTTCTTCCCTCGCTTCCTTCTGTTTCTCAGGCTCTTGGAACCATTGTGAGAACGAAGCTTTGTCTGTTAAGGAATATGGATCTTCAGCTTAGTGTGCTACTGTGTGTGGCTCGTCCTTCCTTCTGCTGTGAGTGAGTGAGCAGGGCTCCTTCTTTTGCTGTAGAAGAAACTTCTTCTTTCTTTCTGTGCCTTGCTCTTGTCAATCCCTTGTATGGCAAGTGTCTCTCCCTTGAGACTTCTGAGCTCTGCTACTACCTATGCTCATTCTGTTTTGCAGACAAGTTTACATGGCTAAGGAGAAGGCAACTGGTGAGATAGTTGCATTGAAGAAAGTGCGCATGGATAATGAGAAGGAAGGGGTACATGAATTCCATCACCCACCACCATGAATCCAACTTAGTAAATGATCTTTGCCTGCAGCATTTCCAACCATCTTGTTGTATTCCTTTTTCTTCTTGCAATCAGCTCGTGCGTTTAGCAGCAATCTCAAATTTGCAAAAATAAAATAAAATTCTCTTGTTGATTTGGTGCAGTTTCCAATCACAGCAATACGGGAGATCAAGATTCTGAAGAAGCTCCAACATGAGAATGTCATCAAGCTGAAAGAGATTGTCACATCAAAAGGTTTCAACCTCGGGTGGCATTTGGATCCATGATGTTTTATTGAGGAAAAAAATAGCCCCTCTTGGGGTCTTCACAAGCTCAAATCCTGATCAAGTTTTGTTTTATTGCATTCAGGTCCAGAGAAGGACGACAATGGCAAGTCAGGTGAGCATGATAATCGTTTTACTGTTTTGTGTGTTCCATGGTACTATAGAGACCTAATTGGCCTGTCATGGATGCCTCTAGAGTTTTTCCTACCATTGCGGTTGCAGAAGACAGTGTGAGTAATGAACTATTACTGTTGTTGTTGCAGGAGACAGCAATAAGTTCAAAGGAAGCATTTTCCTCGTTTTTGAGTATATGGACCATGACTTGACTGGTCTGTCTGATAGGCCAGGGATGCATTTCACAATCCCACAGATCAAGGTGGATACTTTACTTTGGTTCCATGTGCAGACCAGCATTATTCTCATTGTGCCAAACATGTTATGACATGGTTTTTGTATTTAAGAGGAGGAACATGATCATCCTCCCAGGCAGGCCTGAACTGCAGGATTTCATCTTGCCCAAAGGCTCCCATAGCAGGGTGTTCAATTGTTTTGGTTGTAGCTCTTAGGCACTAAGTTGAAATGTCTGTATGTAAGGGCAAAAGAGAGAGAGACAGTTGTAGAGGAGGAAACCAAGGTTACAATGTCCACTTCCATGCTGAAGGAAAGTGAGAAAGGGACTTTATATACTATTGGATGAGTGCATTGAGGTGTAAACCACTATGAATGCAATGTTTGTTACTAGACATATTGTTGAGTGAATTCACATGGGTGCAGTGTTATATGAAGCAGCTGTTAACAGGTCTCCATTACTGCCATGTCAATCAAGTACTGCACCGTGACATAAAAGGTGTGCAGCTCTTTGAATTCTTGCACCACAAGTAGTCAAAACTTTGTTGCACTGTAAGCAGTATAAAGATGGCAGTTGTTGGTTTTTTCAGCCAGTAACACACTTCTTTCACGATAATACTCATAATCCTCAAAGCTGCTTGAAGTTTAAAGTCCAAGTTTGCAAAGTCCATATTTCTGCACATTTGGGTTGTTTAGATGCAGAGCATCCATATGACTGCTGTTAGCCCAACTACACAGTTCTTGCGTGAACTTGTTTTGAGGTGACACTCAGATTCTGTAGTGCATAGCACAGGATTGTAAACACTTGGATACCTCTCAGTGACAAGCATCAACATGTTCTGTTGATCCCATGACTGTCTTCATGGTAGGCTCCAACCTCCTGATTGACAACAATGGAAACCTGAAGCTGGCTGATTTTGGGCTAGCAAGATCTTTCAGTAATGAGCAACCACTGACAAACCGGGTCATCACTTTGTGGTACAGGTAGGGTCTGATCTTTGGATTGTTGAATTATGTCAGACACAGGCTCAAAAGAATCTCTGTGTTTTGCCTTCAAAGTTACCCCATTTGCAGAAGCTAGTTTGATAAGAGGTCCTGGATGATCACAGGCCTCCAGAGCTGCTACTGGGATCAACAAGGTATAGCCCTGCTGTAGACATGTGGTCAGTTGGCTGCATTTTTGCAGAATTACTTCATGGCAAGCCCATTCTTCCTGGTAAACATGAGGTACATTGGCAGGATCTACATTCAGCAGTATTCTGAAGATAATATACATTGAAATTGAATTTTGGTTTGGACATTTTCTATGTACATGAATCTGAGACAGCATGGGTTGTGAAATCTATCTTGATGTTGAGCATAATATGATCTGTATTATGCCTGTAACATGGCTTCAATTGTGGCAGTCAGAGCAACTGGCAAAGATTTGGGACCTATGTGGCTCTCCAGATGAAGTAAATTGGCCTGGTGTCTCAAGACTGCAACTGTACAATCAACTGAAACCAGAGAGGCACAAGCACAGGCGTGTGAAGGATGTATTCAAACAGTAAGTTGCTCTGGCCCACCAAACTGTTGCTTGCCGGGATGTCTACTGGCCACATTTGAAGGATTATATGATGCATGTTGTCATGTACTTAATTTCTCAAAAATTGCATGTTGACAGTAACTCTTGTGGTGGATATCCCAGTTTTGATTGGCATGCATTGGATCTTTTGGAGCGGATGCTGACACTGGATCCTTTACAGGTTTGTCCTGTTTCTGATCTGCAAGAGTTTCTTAGAAAACAACCCTCCATGTAGTCACCAACTTTTCCATATGGCTGCAACTTCTCTTCTGACATGGATCAGTCTGCTGAGTATCACTAGATTGTGGGATGACATTACCACTTGTCTGACTTGCAGAGAATAACAGCCAGGGATGCGCTAGATACTGAATATTTCTGGACCGATCCTTTTCCCTGTTCACCTAGCAGGTTTGCATATTCATCAGCACACTATGCAGGGATCATTTTGGAGCTCGCTATGAACTCCACAGCTTTCAACTTTAATTGCAAAATGCAATGTTGGAACCTGAGTTATCTCCCTGTGTCATGATCCCAACAAAGACCTTGTGTGATGTGTGGATGGCTGGTCCAGCCTCCCAAAGTATGAAGCATCACATGAGTTTCAAACCAAGAAGAAGCGTCAGCAGCAGCGCCAACAGCAAGAGGAGGCTGCAAAGCGGCAGAAGACAATGAATCACCCTCCATGCCATGTTCATGTCTCTTCATTACCAGCCCTGCCCCTCCACCATGTCCCAGCTCATGCCACCCACAACACAGGATTGTCACCCCATGTTACAATTCCTGTCAATCAGCACTACAGAGTTGGTAACATCAGCAGGGGGGGAAACCCTGGTCACCATCCCACAGGTGTACGAGCCCACTATGGAGGACCAAGACAAGTTGTTGGATATGGGCCCAATCATGGACAAGCAATCACTGTATATGGAGGCCCACCACCACTTCCACAGCCAGCAGGTTACTCAGCTCCAGGAATGATGCAAGTGGGAAGAGGAGGCTATGGAGCTGGCTACACTTCAACACTAGTTTATGGTGGGATAGGTGGGCAAGGCCCAGCTATCAGTGTCCATGGGCAACAGTTTGGGTACATATATCCAGCACTTTCTGGCATAATTGCACTTGATGTCAGGTGTGAAGGAAGCTTATTTTGACATTTTCCACACTTGGGTGTTCACATTGCACACTTCATAGCTTTGCATATTTGGAAGAATCCATTCTCAAAACTTGCAATATGTTACAAGTTCCTACCATGCTCAAGCTGACTCCTGTCAACCTGGTTCAACAGAGTTCTGAATCCAACTCTGCAGCCTGCATCTTTTGCTCGGCAACCCTACATGCCTCAGGTAACTTCCAAACAGCCAGTTTTCAGGTCTTTCCTGTTTGTCTGAGGCTTTCTTTGTCAATTAGTTTTTCCAGTTGCTATAAGTGAAAGTAATGTTTGAGCTAGGAGCCCATTGCCATTGGTATGAATAACCTGCTAGTGGCTTAACCCATGGGTTTCTGGGGGTATTACATTTTGTATCCTTATATGGACCAAGAATCAATTGTAGATATCTAATGGCTGCAATGTGTTGCTGTGAGCCTCTACTTTTGAGCACTGGCATTGAATAATGGTCTCACAGCATCTAGAGACTTCATTTGCTTGTTGCATGGTGCAGCCTACACAATATGTGGATGTTGATGCAAGACCACATGCACGTGCTTCACACACGGGGTTTGCATTACCTCTTCCATCTCCTCCACACAACTACCATCCACAGCAGCGCTGATATTACCAGTTTTGCTGCATGGATAGAAGCATCCTGATAACCTGTATTGGCTCTGGCTGTTCAAGCACAGGATTTGGTGACAGTAGCCAATATAGCTGAACCCAATTGTGTGAAGTATATACTATATACGCCCTGAGAGACTGTATGATAAGCATCATTCTAATCAGATAGGAAGAGATTCTCACAAAAAAATTACGTGCTGCAATTATCAGCCTACTTTGATTTGACAGTAGAGAAGATCTAACTACTCTAACAGACAGACAATAATTTTTTATGAAGTTCAATTTTGCAAACAGATGACTGACCAACCTTGACCAAGTGTGAATTCCTGTTTTTTTGTCAGAGAAACAATGGTTGGGAGTTGGCTGTCATCTCTTCTTCACCCTGGATTTTGGTAAAGCACTTAGTTCCCAATGCTTTTTTGCATGATGAACTCACGCATCAAAGCCATAATAGTAAAAACACAATCCTGGAGCATGGTCATAGACAGTTGCTCCTCCTAAATATGCATGTTCATGTGTGGTGCTAATGAACATCCTTGTTCCAGAGAATGGCAGCCTAGAATCTCGAGCTCTAGATGTTGTTCCAGCAATTTTGCTTCCACATTACTCATAACACTCCTTGGCCTTTTGGATTGCACACCTCTTTAGATCACTCCCAAAAGAATATTGTTTTAAATGGATGAGTATTCTCATATGTATGGTGGCTAGTGGGTCAGTGTTTGTGCAATCCTTTTCATCAAATGGAAATCAACTATTAGTGAATTGCTGTCATATCCATTTTTTCACTATAGTTTCTTTAAGGGGAGAATGCAACCACATTTATGCCTATTTGCTATAGTTTTAAAATTTATTTGAAATATGTCACCAACTAAGTCAAAATCTACTTAGGAATGTTTGCCACCCTCGCTCCATCAAGAATTTAAACAAGTGGTCATCACAACTTAGTAAACACATAGAAAAGAAAACATTGTTTTTTTATCTAACATTGCATTAAAGTATAGTTGAAAGTCTTTGCGACAAAGCATTACACCTACTAACGAAGGATAGAGTCTTGAAATCAACGAATGTAATGCCCTACTACTAGGGTTTCCCCCTTACATATAAAACATATAACAAGAATGCTTAATACTACGACAAGCGTTACATATTCTATATTGTAAATAGCCATAATAGTAGGAATGCCCACAACACATTCACACACCTGAATGCACATTAACTATGTTTTTACGTAGGTGGTAAAACATTGATAATGAACATTTGTTTTATTCATTATCTATATTTTTGGGTTTTGGGAAAATGTCAAAAATTGCAATTGATTTTTCAAAAAACACATGGTAAAAATAGGGTTCAAAACCAAAGTTACATGTAATTAGTTATTGTATACTTTCATGTTGTGTGACTTATAATAGTGCTACTCAACATTTGGCCTTCTGACAATACTTTTTCCATCCAAGATTATTTATTTATTGATTCCAAACCCCACCCATAAACATGAACTTAAGCCAATATTAAGTCATAAGGTAATAATAATAACCACCTAGGACCCACATAAAACAAAATTGAACATGGACCCTATTTTACTACCTTCCCCTAAGGTTAGATTTGTCATTAAATAATCGTCAAAATTGTGAAATGAAATTTTGTGAAAATATGAAGTTGACATGTTGAAAATCATCATAATTATCCTAGGCTACATTTTGAATAATTTAACTACTCATATCACAATATTATAATAGATGATGGAAAATATATATAGTTTCAAAATTAAAATATGAATTCAATCTTTGAAAAAAAAAATTATAATTTTGTCAATGTGGAAACTAACTGTAGGCTAAGGTGAAGCTTGTGGCTAAAAACTTTATAAATTATAAAAACAAATGTTGGCCAGTAATTGAATTTTGAGCCAATTATCGATCTAGTTATTAACAACCTACCAACCAATTATTGATTTTTTAATAATCAATTAATAATTTAAATATTTGCTATTGAAATTTCAATATGTAATAAATTACTTAGATGACCTAAATATGTTATCAACCTTAAAACACTAAACATTTTATGATAGGAAAACACACACACACACACACACACACATTTTTTGGTTTTTAAAAACCCTATAATTAATGTCTAACAAACATGTTAACCAATGATTATCATTTGGGTATTTGAAAACATGCATTTATGCCAACATTTATTTCCAAAAAATATTGATAGTTTAATTAACTTTATATATATATTGATATTGATAACTTAATCAACATTCAAATAACCAATCAACATTGGTAAAGATTTGTTATATTTCTCACATGGAAAAAGGGCATGGGAGTTTTGGGATGAGATTAAAAAAACTTCACAAACATTCAACTTGAAATCAACTACATACACAAACAAACAATGAATACAAATTAAAGCCAAAATGGTGCACATGTAAATCACAAGTGGGTTTAAGACCAAAACTATGTATGTTTATTATATAGCTATGGAAACTTATGTTCTTGTTTGCATAAATATTTTTTCACCTTTTTATTGTCTATGTATATCTAATATGCCACACCATTTTCCTACCATGAATTTCACATAAATTACACCAAAACCTTTCAAAACTAAAATCTCGATTCCCTTCATAATTTTATTTCATAAAATTTTACATTCATACAATAACTTATTTATATCAAGTGAAGGTGTTTCCAAAGGTCATAAAGACCCATTTATATACTAATCAAAAGGAAACTAAACAAAATTTTCCTAAAATATATACATCACATGGCTCCCATGTGATTTGACATGCATAATAAAATGTAATTTCACATGACTTTCACATAAATTAATATGTGAAAGTCAATGCACCTTCATGTGCCAAAGATTTATCATATGACTTTCACATAAATAATTATGTGAAAGTTAAACACTATGACCAAATCATAATTAAATTGTGAAATCTTATTAACAAGTAAATCACCAAACTTACCCATTAAATAATAGTTGAACTACATCAAGTTACATCACTCCCAAACTCATTATCGATTTCGTCCTCGGAATCATATATCCAAAACGCATAAAGGAACATCATGAAGACCATAAACACGAGTCATTATATTTGAGCCCAAGCTTTTTTTAAGATTTTATTTATAATTTTCTGCATGAACTAAAGTTGGATTTATGTGAGTCTGAAAAGCTTCGCAAAGAAAAGTTATAAGCAAAAAATGAAAAGAAAATGGGACGTGTTAAGCCATATGAGAAAATGTAAATAAAAAATATACAAAGGATAGTAAGCATTCATGAATAAGTTCATGTTTGTTAGACCTTATTGAAACCCTAAGACTTTTTAGTTCTGATATAAAAAGTGTTGTAAGTTTTTGAAAAGAAATAAAAGAAATAAATGTTTTATTTTTAGGATTAGAGTTTTAAATAAAACATTAATGACAACATTAGGAGAACCTTCTAATTACCTTGATACACAGTTTTCAGAATAAAGGCAACAAACCCCATCATTAACGTTAAGAACTGCTGGGCCAAGTTCACCTATTGAAAAACTTGTTAAAAGACCTATTGAAGAACCTGGAATTGTAGGTGAACCAAATGTGTTAGTGTCACAACTATGTAGACAATGGGAAAAATCTAAACCTCAACCTGACCTATAACCTGCGAGGTAACGCCAAAAGGTGATCACACAAGAGCAACATTTACTCATTTGGCTTAAAAAGAAGGATATGACTCTAAATTATGCAAGAACCAATAACTTGCATGTCATGTGGAGTGGAAACATAAAATTCGTGATGGTCGTGATCTTGTAAATGTTATCTTTCAATCCAGGCATTTAAATAGGATAATTGTAAGGTTGGAGATGTCTAGTCCTTTTAGAAACTTACACCAAGAAAATAGGGATAATTTTATTACAAGTGCAATTCGGGCCATTAGGAGTTTCCTTATTCATGAGGAGAGATTGTGAAAGTTAAGCGATAATTAGTAAAAAGGAATTAATTAATTTGGTGTTTTTTTTTAAGAAAATAAGAATCAACATGGTTATTCCAATTTTTTGGGGAAGTAAACGTGAAGACCCGAAGTATTTTTAAAGGAATATAAGAGAGCTTGTTCTGGTAGGAAGCTCATAATAATTACAAAATGCCTTAATTTTTCTTCTGGATTCTTAAAGGGTATAACATGACATTGGTTTGAGCAACAAACACAAGCATTAAAAGGATCATGGAATGACATAACTAAAGTCGTAATGAAGGAATTTTCTGAGAAGAATGTCTACCAAAACTTAATACTTAAATTAAAACAACTAAAGTAAGGGGCTTTAAAGTCAGTGAGAGACTATAAGGAGAAAAAACTAACATTGCAAAATCAACTTCAAAGGTGTTTTAATGTACAAGGTCATGAAATAATAGATCCAGTTTTTGTTAAAATCAATGCATTGGTGCTAGAACATTTCACCATTAATTTGTCATCAGACCTATGATAACAAATGAAATATGAACATGGAGGAAATTCCACGACCAACTGTGCAATCCATGGTGAAGACAATTCAATTCTTAATTAAATTTGAACCGCGAAAGCATCCAGAAGTGAGCTCTTGCATGGAATCGGTTATGGAACATATGATAAATCAAATGAACCAGTTGAGCCTCCATCTACCATAACCAAGGATTAGTAAGAATAGAAACGTGGAGAGGGAGTTGTCAACAATTTAATGTTACAAATGTCGAGAGATGGGACATTATTCAAAAGAATGTCCAAACTTGTCAACCTTGTTTATTAAAGAAAATGTGGTTTTTTCTACTCGAAGATTTTCTGCAGAAGAGAAGGGCAAAATTCAAGTACATTTAATTGAATGGATGAGTGAAGGGTGAGAAAGGGCTTTGATGGGTTTGGAAAGGAACCTCAAAATTCTTAAAGATGTGTTTGATGTCATGGCCCAAATTAAATGACCAATGGAAGACACTATTCATATTGATACAAGCGTCAAAAGGTTCAAGGAGATGGCGAGAACCCCAAAAGAAAAGAAAAAGAGTCGAAAGCGAAGGTTTGTATTCCAAGACTTTCCAATTTCTAAAGATTTTGGTTTTTATTCGATGGTGAAAGATGTGGGATCACAGAAGGTAGACATCACCATTGGACAGTTAATGACAATGGTGTCGTCAACTCAAAGGGAATTGAGGAAGGGGTTATCAACATTTAAAATCCCAAAAATACCCGCACCTTTGAATGCCATAGTAGCTAAATGTGAATGTGATCAATCATTGATGTGTAATGTAATGGATCAGTGTTACATGGAATGTTGATAGATGGAGGGGTAGGAGTCAATGTGATGACAATTCCTGCAACGAGGTACTTAGGGTTAAAAATTGATAGACCAACCTTAATAACGTTAAAAATGGTTAACAAATGAATTATTAAGCCAAAAGGAATAATTAACAATGTTATAATCACTATAATGAAGGTTTCCACCATTGTGGATTTCCATGTGGTATTAGAGGAAGATGGGGCTTACCCAATGATATTAAGTAAGCCTTGGTTAACAAAGTCACATGTAAGGAACTATTGGGGTGAAGGATATATGACCATTAAAGTTCATCCTACTCGACAGAAAGTTCCATTTGCCAACTTTATGAATAACTCCGGAACGATTGAATATGATGATGAATCAAAAACAAACCAAGGCTCTAGTTTTAAAGGGATTTACACAGATGATTCCAATGAAGGGGAAATAGGGTTATATGTTTGGAAACAATCCCCAAGGTTGGAACTTTGTTTCAGACGGATCAAAAGGTTTGAGGTGATGATGACCAACCAACTTCATGTGCGTTGATAGAAAGAAAAATCGTGGAACGTGTGAACAAAATTCAATTAGGATTAGACTTTCGTCCTGAAGAAAAAAAACAATATGACGATTTATTGCATAAGTATATCCATTTGTTTACTTTCAACTACAAGGACCTTAAGGAAGTCACCATGGAGCAACACAAAATTGAATTGTTACCAAATGCCAAACCAATTAAGACCAAGCAAGCGAAATGGAATCCAAAATACATTACAATGATGAAGGAAGAACTTGACAAGTTGTTGGAGGCAGGGTTCATTAGACTTGTGGAGATAATTGAATGGGTTTCTCCTGTGGTATTGGTGTTAAAAAAAAATGGCAAGTTAAGGGTATGTGTCAACTACAAAGCTTTAAACAAAGTAACTAAGAAAGATTGATACACTTTACCATTTTGTGAAGAAATTTTGGAAAAGGTAGTAGGGCACGAGATGTACACATTCGGAAATGGGTATAGGGGCTACCACCAAGTGAAAATTACTCTAGAGGATCAATTGAAGACCACATTCACCACACCATGGGGAACATTTTGTTACATAGTAATGCCCTTTGGTTTGTGCAATGCTATAGGGACATTTCAACGTTTTATAAACAAGGTCTTGCACCATTCTTGGGCCTTTTTCTACTTTTCATTGACGACTTTGGAGTTTATAGTGATAGAGCTTTTCACCTTACTAAACTTGAGTTAATTTTTCAATGCTTGGATGGTTCAGGAATGATTTTGAACCCTAAGAAAATCACAATTGGTTTTTCAAAAGGGAAGATGGTTGGACACATTGTGTCAAAGAATGGTGTAACCACAGATCTTGAAAAGTTTGATAAGATTTCAAAGCTTCCTTTCCCCACCACAAAGAAAGCCCTTTGAGGTTTTTTGGGGATGGTGGGTTATTATTGAAGGTTCATACACATGTTTACGGTAAAAAAACGTCTTTTAACATGATTCATGCGTGAAGATGCACCTACACCAATGGAGGATGAAACATCAAAACATGCATTTGAACAATTCAAGTTAGCTTTTCAAGCTACATCAATCTTTCGGACTCCAGATTGGAACAAACCATTTTTAATATATTGTGATGCATCTAGAAACGTGGTGGGGAACACATTATCCCAATTAGACGGAAATGGGCATGACCATCCCATTCATTTTACTAGCAGATAATTAATTTCAACAAAAAAAAATATATTATGACCGAACAGGAAGGTCTTGAAGTTATTTTATTTCTTAAAAAATTTTGCCATTACTTGTTAGGGTATAAGGCCAAAATTGTGACAGATCACAAGGCTTTATTTTGTCAACAAATCTAATATAAGTGGTTGACTTGTTCAATGGGTATTATTAATGAAAGAATTTGACATTGACATTGTCCATCGTCCAAGAAGGCGACATGGTAATGTTGATGGCCTTACAAGGGCATACGAAGGAGTGGGTGATGTTTCAGAGGATGATGAATTTCTAAATGCAACAATAATGACCATTAATATAGAAGAAGTGTTTAAAGAATACCAAGAAATCATTCAATATTTGGATGGCATGATGTTTCCAATTGGAGCCACAAAGGCAGTACAAACACGAATTACACACAATAGTCGAAATTACTTGATAATAGGCGATCAACTTTACTTCCAAGGAAGAAATGGTGTTTTGTGACAAACCATTGGAATGGGTGAAACTTCACATCTTTTGTATGAATTTCATGATAGGTTCTGTGGAGGTCATTTTCCAGGACAAATCACAACAGAAAACATTTTGCAAACAGGTTATTACCAGCCCACCCTATTCAAGGATGGCCATAATTATTGTAGGAGTTGTGATGTATGTCAAGCTTGTGCACAAAGTTCTATTGTGAATGGCCCTCTACACCCCATACCACCTTTAGGACCTTTTCAAAAATGGGGAATTGATTTAATGGGGCCATTGCTAATGACTAGGAGAGGGCATTGATTCATTGTGGTTACCATAAACTACTTCACAAAGTTTGCAGAAGCACGTGCCTTGAAGTCTTCAGTGAAAAAAGAAATAACACAATTCTATATGAATGAATATTTATTCGATTTAGGACACCATTGATAATGGTCCTCAATTTTTGAATGAGGTTGTGGAAAACATATTAACACACTTTACAATGAAACATAGGTTTACCACTATGTATAAGCCCAACACTAATGGCATAGTAAAAAGCACCAATAAGACACAATGTTCCATGCTGGTAAAAGAAGTTGAAGTTCATGTGAACATTTATGATTGGGATTTCAAGATCCACCATGTTGTGTGGGTTTACAACACCACATACAAAACAATTGCATGGTCTTCACCCTTTCGTTTAACTTATTGGATGGAGGTGCTTTTACCCATTGAGCTGGAAATAATGACTTTACGCACTACCATAATGATAAAACTTCCCTTGGATGAATCCCAACGCCATTGATTGTTATAACTTGATGAGTTGGACGAACTGTAATTGAGATCCCACCAAATCCATAGAAGTCGTGTAGGCTCAACAAAAAAAAACTTTGACAAGAGTGTGAAAAAAAAGGAGTTCAAAGTAGGTGACCTTGACATGATGTTTGATGCTCAACATCATTACATGGTTTATAAGAAATTATTACGCAAGTGGTTTGGATCATTTGTTATTAGAAAGGTGTTTATAAGTAATGGATCTTATGAGCTCGAAAATGTCAATGGCTCACCATACCCATATCACATTAATCATGACAAATTGAAAAGGGTTTTGAATATGTGATTCCAAGAATGAAATCCATAATGAGTTTGGGAATGATGTAATTTAATATAATTCAACAATTACCTATGTAATTATTTAATGAGTAAGTTTGGTGATTTACTTGTTAATAGAATTTCATAATTTAATTATAATTTGATTATAATGTTTAACTTTCACATGATTATATGTGTGAAAGTCATGTGATAAATCTTTGGCACATGAAGGTGCTTTGACTTTCACATATTAAATTATGTGAAAGTTAAACATTATGACCAAATCATAATTAAATTATGAAATCTTATCAACAAGTAAATCACCAAACTTATTCATTAAATAATTACATAGGTAATTATTAAACTACATCAAGTTACACACACTCAAAACACAAGCACCCTAGTTTAATAAACATGTATTGGCAACTTAAACTTACAAAGTATTCAACACTTTCCTACCTATATTGCACCCATTTATTGGGGCATTTATTATGTTTCATTTTAATTAGTTGGGGGTGTTTCATAAGTCCATCCTTTTTTTTTTTGCAATGAACCAATTTGACTGGCTCATTGCAAAACAAAAACTGAAACTATGGAAACTCCCCAAAATAGAAAATTTTATGGAAAGATAAAGTGCCTCTCCTTTTGGCCCACCTATATAAATGAGAAGGTGAGGACTTTGGCAAAACGTATGGGATTAAAACGAGGTGCTATTGGGAACATCCTTGGGGAAAACATTGGTAACCTAGGGAACATACTGAGAACCTGATGGGAACCCATTGGGAATCTGAAAAGAACATGTTAGGAACAAAGGAAAATGAAAAAAATCCTCCCCCACCCCCCAACCCAAAACTTTAAAATTAAAAAAAACAAGGCACTTTGAATGCATGCTGAGCCTTCCATTGACTGCATGAAATTTCTATTTCCAAAACTATTCATCACCATTTTGGGCATGGGCTAATATGATTATAAATTGGGGGTAATTATTTATTTATTATACTTTGTGATTAGCAAAGGGGTTTACGTCAAAATGATAAAAAAAAATTTGATTCCTTGGAAACAATCCTAGAAAAAACCATGAAAATTCTCAATTTTATCAAGTTATGAGTTATGTAATTTTTGCATGCTTATAACTCTCACATTAAAACTCTAATTGAGGATTTTTGAATTGTAAAGTTTTATTTTTTGAAATGAACTTCCCATGTGTTTATCTCATGTTTCATGTAAAGATGTTTTGACCTTTATTTCTTGAGTTTTAATGATTAGAAATAAGATTTTCAATGTGATTTATGTTCACTCTTTTGGCCATAATTCAAAGTTTAAATTTTGAAATGAAAAATTTACATGAAAAGCGAGCTCATTTCTTATATTTACATTTCAAGAGCTTGTCAACCATCTTAAGAGGACTCAATTTGAACACCCTTTATTTTAAATTTGGGACACCATGGAACTAAACTCCCAAAATTGAAAAATTATGTAAGAATATTGGGATTGACTCTCAAATTTGTAGAATGTAGTTGAGCCTTCAGACATTTTCCCAACATGATCCCCCCTTTCATGTTTTAACCATGGTTTGTGAGTTTAATGTTAGAGTGACAATAGTATTTATGCATAAGGCATTGCCTCAATATGAAGGCATTGACATAGTAAGGGCCTACATAAGGTGATAGCCCTCAAATGTTGACCTAATTATGGACTCATATGAAGGCCTTACATGTTATAAAAAATTATATATTAATGGACAAAATCAAATGTAACAACTTAGAATCAATGGCTAAGATAAACGTGTATGATTTTATGAACTTGCTTCGGAAATAGTAAGAACTTTACAAAGTGTAGGTCCTTGTTTGGAATCAAAAGGCATTGTTTTTTACCCTTTTTAAGGTACAAAGAGGTTTTTGGAGAACTCCAATTGGTGTTCCATAGTTTTTAAATCACTCAAAATGGATAAAAAATGAGAAAAAAATATGAAATTTTTGAATTACATTCTAATGGGACTAGTGGGTTTTTTCCAAACATTTAAAACCCTAAATATTTGTGAAGGAAAACCCTAGCTTTACATATATTTAGGGTTTAAAATGGAAACCCTAAATATTTTCTCTAAGGACTTTACAAAATTGTAATATTGAAAAAAGACCAACTGGTTATTATCCCCTACGCTATTTGGCAGGAGTCCTTAATTTTCAATAATTTCTCAAACATGTAAAAAGAAAACCAGAAAAATGCATTCTGCAGAAACTCAATTGCTTTTTATTTGGCAGAATTGATCTTCTTCCCTGGCGATTCTACAGGAAGAATCGCCTCCAGATTCAGCCAGCTTGTCCGGGATGATTTCTCAATTTAGGGTTTTCGTTTTCCTTCAGCCCGCGCGAGCGCGCGCGTAGGTGTGTTTGTTTTTTTCCCCCTTCTTTGTCGTCGACAGCGTGATTTGATGAAGACTCGAGAAAGCAGCAAAGCTGCTGCTCAAAGACAATCTGGTAAGAGCTTCACTTCGTTCTCAGTTTTTTTTTTTTTTTTTTTCCCGGCCCTCTTTGCTAATCTAATCTCTTTTTGCTAAGGTTTCTTCAAGAAGTTTGGACACACCTACCTGGTTGTCAAATTGTTTAGTGTTTGCTGAATATTGCTAACCACTGCTGGGGTTTTGGAGTTGCAGGATTCGAAGAGCATCTGCGGAACTTACATGGAAAATCTAATGTAACCGCCAATTCAAATCAAGATGCTACTCCTGCTGCTGGATGTATGTATTCCTGCACACCCATCTTGTTCAAAAATTACAAGGTTGCTTCGGAGTCTCACGCTGGTCAACATCATTAATGCAGGAGCATGGCAAGTGATATGAAATAGACCATGAAATCCACAATTGTTGGTAATTTGTACACGGTTTTTTGTCAGGGTTTAGGGTTTAAGCCTAGTGATTGCTGTCGACAGTTCTATGTTCTTTTTCTATTTCTTCTCACTCAGTTGTGTTGATTCGCTGGTTCCAAAAAGTGAACGTTTTTTTTGTTGCTCATATGTGTAGCAGTGTTGTTGTGTGTGTGTAGCTTCTCTGGCCAATGCATCACAGCATACAAGGTTTTCTGGCAGGGTTTAGGGTTTAAGACTGGTGATTGTTGTTGACAGTTCTAGGGTTCTTCTTCTTTCTATTCCTTCTCACTTAATTGTCTTCATTCACTGGTTCCAAAAATGAACTTTTTGTTGCTCATATGTGTAGTGATATTGTTGTATGTGTAGCTTCTCTAGCCAATGCATCACAGCATACCGTTAACCAACTTTTGAGTCGGGTTGGAGAGCGTCAGGAAGCTGTTAGAAAGAGGAAGGCCAGTGTAGCTCCTAAGCAAAAAGGCTCTGTAAGTTCTTGAGCCCTCCTTCTCAATGGCCTGCCATAGTTCCTATTATCGCTGAAGAGAGGGGATTTGGTGATATCTTACTGGTGACCAAGCAAGCAGGTGCTTCATCTGATTGTAAGCACTGGGCAAGGCAGAGACAGATCCATCAGAATACAACAGAAGACTGCAAGGATGATCTTTTTCAACAGCATCCCTTCTGCGGTAAGGGCTCTGTGGCTGGTGCAGACATCCCAACTGAGGCTGTTGCACAGGTGGCAGCAACTCAAGAGCTTGAGCAACATCAGCAACCCACTGGGTCTATCACTCCTGAAATTGTAAGCACCTCTTTTCTGGACAAGTTGTCAATGATGAAAGAAGACAAGTGCTCAAAGCAAAAGTAAGGATAGTCATGGCTCAGTAGCTTCTTTAACTGTTCAAACAATTCCCGTAGCTATTGGAAAAAGCTCATCTTGTTAAGGTGCACAGGAGATCAAAGGTGCTAAACATCTTCTTGAAGAGGATGAGTTTGACTGGGAGGATGGTGACAATGGGATGAGAGAAGGAATTGTTGATGAGAACAAGAGTAGTGCCTCCAAAGGATGGAATGGAGAGGTCATCTTTGATTCAGAGAGCACCCCAGCCAATGACCCTGAAAAACAACGTTCAAAGTCATCTGTTAGAAGAGCAACAGCAAATGATAAGGTACATGAATCATATATCTCAATGCTGGCTGGCAAGACAATCCTTGCAGATGAAAGATTTGGTCTCATAGCCATGGTTGGCTGAAACATGTCTTTCTGAGGTTTCTAAGTTATCTTGATATCCTTCAACTGAATTTTTTTAGAACAAGATTAAGGTGCTTGCTGAACTTGTTCATCCATGTGCAATTGCAGATATTTTCTGCCCAGGTTCACAAGGCTCATTTGCTTTGCTTGCTGGCAAGGGGAAGACTGATTTCTTCCTCATGTGATGACCAACTTCTTCAGGTGTCTGGACTCTACCATACTTGTGGAATGGCCATATAAGGATACTGAACTAGATAGCTTGGATTATGGCACAAGCCAATGATGCTTGAAATGAGATAGCTTCACATTTGATTGCATTTGATTTTAGGTTTTGTGTTGAACTTGTCAGCATTTTCTGAACTATGTTAAAATGGAATAACTGCAGGGTTCTCTAATCTCTGTGCTCCCATCACGACTGCTTGCACCCATTGATACAGAGAAAGTGTTACTCACCCGATTGGAGCATCTTGTAAGCTGGGTAAGCTCTACTAATATTGGGAGAGGAAACTTGAGGCCAACTCCTATAAGCAGCTCAAAAAATGATTGAGTTCTTTTACCACTCTTCCATAATCCTTGTATTCCACAGGCAGTTTATAAGAAGTGGCATGTGCAGTTTTGCAGCAACTTCCGACTCCTTACTCCTGGGGAAGGCTCATCCAGGGTAGAAGGGATCAGTGTTGATTGTTTGGAAAAGCGTTTATCACAGGTCCTTCAAGATCAAGCTGGCTCTGCAGAAGAGGTAATACAGTTCTGCTGTAATTCACTGACAATCATTTCATTCCTGTTTACTATACCAAGTTGAAGGGAAGGAATGTGCAGAGAAGGGGAGACACAAGAAACAGGTAGAATAGGGAACTTAGGGTTGCAAGGGTTGCTGGCACCTTCTAAGGGTTAATGTGAAATGTGCTGCAGCTTTCAGCACTTTCTGTTGCTCTGTTCAGAGGCTTGGGTTTCACCACAAGGTACTTTGTTGTCAGATGCCTTGTATGAAATCCTTCTTGCAGTGCAGTCACGTCTTGAACCTGTCAGTGGAATAATTGAAACACAACTGATTGTGTGTCATGGGGCATTAGGTAAGATGTTGTCAGCTTCAATTGTACTTTCTGTAATTTTGAGTGGTCCATGTACCACTAGAGGAATTTCATATGGTATGAATGGGATATTCCTCCACTAAACATGATCTATGGGCCATGGATTGCAGATATGTGATGGTCCTGGATGTTTCATCTCTAAAACCAGATGCTGAATCTCTGGAGGCCTCTGTTGACTATGAACCTAATTTGTCTTTTCAAGACATCAACATTGGTGTTGGCTCTCAAATTGATCTAGAAACTAAAAAGGTAGCAACTCTGAGCCAGATCTTGGCTCATTGGAGGCCCCACAATCCATCCAATGCTACAAGGTTGGATGGTGTGAGGACAATGCTATTTGCAGATGCTGGCACTGGAAGTAATGTGAACAGAAGGGGCCAAGGACAAATCCATGAAAAGGGAAGAGGTTTGAGCCGAGGTAGAGGTCAGAACATTCATGTTTTCAAGGGGAAGAAGAAGATAGAAGCTGTGAACAGTGGGCCCATTGCATCCATAGGAACTGTGAGAAGGAGCAGTAGGAAAGTGGTATCCAGAGGAACCGATGCAGACACCAAAGATTGTGAAGCTTTGAACTCTGAAATTGTTGTCAAGGCTGAGTTTGTAGGGGAACTTGGCATGAGTTCCAGAGAAAATATGACAGGCATGGGTTCTGAGAAGCAGGTTTCTTTGCCCAACGATGTGACAGATGGTGGGGCATCACTTGGCAGTAATGATGCAGTAGCTGGTGAGCCATCTGAACAAACACCATCAAAACGAAGGGGGGATGCAGAGTTTGAGCTAGAGTTAGCCAGGGCTCTTGCTGCTACAGCTGCAGCAGCAGCTGCAGTTGAGGGTGGCAATGAGCCCATTGAAGTATCTGAAAATGGGACAAGGAAGGATATATCTGTGAGGAGTTTGGAGCAGGAACCAAGATCTAAGTCAGTTTTGACAGAGGGTAGAGGAGGAGGTAATGCAGCGATCTGGTCAAGAAAGATGGGGCCCTTGCTGCATTGGGCAGAGATCTACTGTGGAGAAGGTGACACTGGTAGGTAAGTGACCAATGAATGAAGTTGTTACTGTTAACTTCCTAATTTTACAGGGTGCTGGAGAATTGTTAGAAAGTGGCCTTGAGTTTATGAGAGCTATGGTTTTTCCTGTTGAATGTACCTTGTGACATTGCTGATTGAATTGTATTGCAGATGGGTTCATGTCGATGCTGCAAGGGGTGTAGTTGATGGTGCTGAAAAGGTGGAGGGGGCAGCAGCTGCATGTCACTTGCCATTGCGTTATGTGGTAGCCTTTGCTGGTTCAGGAGCTAAGGATATAACTCGCAGGTAAATGGGCTTTTGGTTAGGGGAGGCTCCATGTCTATGGAACTGTGAATTGTCAAGTTTGTGTGAGGAGCTGGTGTCAAAGCTTGCTTTCAGATCAACAAGTGCAGTTCAGTTCTAAGCAGGCTCCAATATCTCCCCATGTTTTTAAGCAGGTATGTGACCCACTGGTCAACAATAGCCCCACTCAGGGTGGATGCAGCCTGGTGGGATGCCACCCTACGTCCTCTGAAACATCTGGAAGCAGCTGCAACTGCTGGCCCTTCAACTGCACAAGTGGCAGAAGGTCTGGGTATGGAAGGGCTCAAAGGCAGTACAGATGGCACATGTCTTGATTTCCCAAGAGGGAAGGGATTAAGTGACCATCGTAGTTCATTGGAAGACATGGAAATGGACACCAAAACATATATGGAGCCTTTGCCAACCAACCAACAGGTTTTGTCTTGTTGATCTCCCATTTTAGTAGTTGGTTTAGTGGGATTCAAGGTGTGGTGCTTGGAAAGAGGACACTTGATAAAGTCTGAGTTCCATTGTGTACATAGTACGATGTATTACTTATGCTCTTATACGTAGTCTTAGGAGTATGGGTGACAGTTTGGGAAGGTGACTTTAAATTGTGTAATGATGGCCTGCAATGCCTCTAGAACCCTAGAACTTACTATTTTATAGATTAATGCTGAGCTGCCTCAGAACCATTATGTACCCGACTTTCTTTGACAAAAGGTATTAGTATTTGTGAAATTACTTGAAAGCCTAACAGACCTCAAGGCTGAGTCATGCAGTTCCTTGAAAATTGCCAGTAAAGACAGTTCTGATTAGAGTAAATGTTGAGCCTATGGTCAAGAGCATGGGCAAGTGAACCCTCAAATAGGCATCTTATGATAGATGTGGTTGCAAAAGATAGGAGCTGGGTCTTGATGATGGGCATGTTATTTCATTGTTTTTCTATTGCTGTTTGGTCCACAGGCTTACAAAACTCATCATCTGTATGTGTTGGAGAGATGGTTGAACAAGTATGAGACCTTGCATCCAAAGGGACCAGTGCTGGGCTTCTGTGCAGGACTCCCTGTGTATCCTCGTACTTGTGTGCAGACTCTGCATACTCCAGATAGGTGGCTTCGAGAAGGTCGCAAAGTAAAACAAGGTGAAACTCCTGTTAAGGTGGGTGCTTTTACCATTTAATCTTGCATACAGCTTGATCACTAACAGGATGGTCCTGGTTTTGGAATCAAATACTTTTACCTGGGGGAGGGTGTGATTATCTGATAGGTAGAGAGATCTGTGAGGTGATTGGGTATGATATCTTTGGTTGTGTATAAAGTAGGGTGCACTGAGCAGTTTGTCAGCAAGTGGTGGTAGTCCTTCTAAGTTTTGAATGTGGTATATCAGATTGTGAAATCTCGAGCAACTCCAAAAGAGGGTACCACAGAGGTTGAGTTGGATCTGGATGAAGGATCAACCCCAAGATCCATGACTGCATTGTTTGGGAGATGGCAGACAGAAGCCTGGCAGCCTGCTCGTGCAGTTGGAGGGATTGTCCCTCGGGTGAGATCCATTATGGCAATTGTACCAGAAGTTGCTAGGCAGAGCTTGTCATAGCAAAATTTGATGATTGTGAATGGAAGACTCCTGAGAAAGATAATGCTATATTGTAATGAACCAGGTACTGGCAGATATGATGAGTGCACCCACTGCTGGTATCGGGTTTGCATTGTAGGCCACAATTTGGGGTTTGTCTCCAACTCTCAGAGGATGGCTTTGTTAAATGTCAGGTGATTAGAAGTGTCAGTAAGGGTCGTGCTGTTGGGAAGAGTGGCTGATGTGGGCTGTTTACCTCTTTGCCTTCCAGAATGAGCGTGGGCAGGTGGATGTATGGTCAGAAAAATGCATACCTCCAGGTACTGTGCATCTGCGATTCCCTCGTCTTGTGCCTGTGGCTCAAAGATTGAAGATAGACTTTGCCCCTGCAATGGTGGGCTTTGAGATTCGGAGGGGAAAATCAGTTCCAGTGTATGAAGGCATTGTGGTGTGTGAAGAGTTCAAGGAAAAGCTCATGGAAGTAAGTTCAACTGGATGTGCTCTGTTTAACTTAATTTCGAAGATTTATGGTATCGATCTTGTCAATACTTATGCTTGTTATGGTGGTTGCTAGAAACTGACAACAATCTTGATGAATCACCCCAGGCTTACCTTCAAGCAGAGATGCAAAGGGATGCAGAGCTGCTGAGAAAGAGAGTGGACCAAGCAATGGCAAGGTGGCGACAGCTCCTGCATTCAGTGGCAACTCGCCAGCGTTTGCGAGCCACTTATGAAGCTGCTCCCATTGAGACCGCATTTCAGAAACCTCACGAACATTCGAGAGAGAAGATGGAAAAAGACATGCAAATAAGTGCAGGTCCTTCATATAGGAATAGGAGGGAATTAGTCGAAGGTAGTGCAGTTCAAAATTGTGAGGAAGCTGTCAATACAGGGAAGTTGGGAAGCAACAGCAAAGAGGCTGTAGATCTTCAGAAATCTGCAACAGATCCCCAACATGTTCATGAATTTCCAGAGGAAAATCAGAGCTATGATGAGGATAGGGGAATGAGGACAAAGTGGTGCATTTGTGGCTTCAGTATTGAAGTGGAAGAGATGTAGACATTCTTACCATGACTATCATCACTGCCAGTGAATTTGGAATTTGAGGCTGGGTTTGCAAAAAGAAACATCTTGATGTATAGTTTGAACACCGGGCTCCTAGGCAATTCATTGGATGGGTAATGCGGTGACCCTTTTAACTCTTTCCTTGCATTTGAGGTTATGTTCTATTCCAATATTCTTTTCGCTTGAAGTCAAGAATAGCTGAAGCTCCTTTTGTCAATCCCATGAACAATGGTTTGAAGTGTAACCAGTGTCATTGGGTGGGGCCAAAGGGATAGTGTCAAGTACTAGCAACTATCATGTAAATAGTATTGACCCTACACTATTTGTGCAGACAGTACCAGAAAGTATTGAAATTGTGCTGGCATGGTTAAAAGAAAAAGTGTTGGTCGGTGGGCATAAGTTCAGACATACAGGATTCATTTCCTGTTCTTGTGATATAGCATGGTGGAAGTTACATCTCATGATTCAATTCATTCCATGAAACTAATGACATTGCTTGTTTGTGACTAACCTGGAGCCTGAGCGATCAAAGCTGAAGACTTGTGCTTACAAATCTCAAGGTTGGTATTCTTCATCTCTAATAAGTCAAGTACGTTGTCCAACATTTAAATTCTCCAGTACTCACAGATAACATAGGAGTTCCTTGGATATAAAATATCTTCCAATGCTATAAAGGATGCATTGTCATGTTGTTCAGATATGAACCATGAATGTTTTGCTTGGCAAGATTGACTTCTCCAAATTGAAGATCCAACAGTATATTTTTCAATTGTTAAGGATTAGTGCACATAAGTTAGTCGTTGTTATTTGGTCTCAATGTTCCTAATTGTTTATTCCCACATGAACACAAAAAACATTAATGTTTCTGAAGGAAGGAATTGAAAGGTAGAACCAAATGAAAGATTGTATTTGTGACTTTTCATATGCAATGTGGTGAGCGCTTTTGTTTTAAATACTAATTAAAAGTGTCTTTATTCTCCACAAGTCCTTAATATGAAATTGAGGTAGGGCTTGTAAATATGGATGGATGAACTATATATAGCCTTTAAATACCGTGGCAAAATCAAGGTTTGGACATGGAAACAATTTGTAAACAAGATTGCTTTTTATTGGTTAACCATCAATGATTGGCCTCTCTAATGGTATTTAAATAGTCTCTCACTCTATAATGGCCAATTTTCATGCTTATTATGGGTGAGAATGGGAAACTAATCAACATTGTATGTTGTGATAAACACTCATAGAGGCCCAAATAGGGACTATGGGTGGAGACATTTTAATGCATGTGTTATAGTAGTAAGATAATGTGTCAGGTGTGTTAGTTTAGTTGTTCAAATATGTTTTAATTATGATCAAATATTTTTGCAAGCGGTTGAAGTTGGTGCCATTACCATATTGTAATAGTGAATGATCAACATATGCATTTTTGGATAGGGTATTTTTGGATAGGTTTGGGGCTTTAGCCAAAGTTATCATTGATCAAAGTACATTGCATGGGAAATTTCAAAAAAAGTGTGAAAAAACATTGATTGATCATTACACAACTTCATGAGACCATCTTGAAGCATATGAGTTAGTTGAATGGATCGTGTAAACAATGAATCCTAGCTTGCAAAAATATGAACTCCAAAAAGGTCATATTCAAGATAATGAATTATAACTACCATGGCTAACTGTGGAATATAGTTTATGTTAATAATCTTATGTTTCATATTTTTCACCATATTTTTATTATTTAAGTATGAGCCCAAAGTATGAGCCTCAATCCACAAGATGTGATGGTAGTAATCAACTTGGATGATCGAAATATGTGGATTCAAGCATGTGAATAGTGAGCCATCTTGTTTCAACATGTTATGCCCACAGTTATGGAAATTTTTGCAATTGCCCAACACTAGGATATGTTGCATTATGCCACTATTTGTGTAGGTGGTTATTGGCTTTGGATTTGTAGATTTGAACTAAAGGATTATGTGTACATGTGTAGATAACATCGACTATTTTGGATGTGATTGTAAAAGGTGTTATTTTACATGTGTGGGAGGTTTTACCTTCCAAAATGTCATTGTTGGAAGGCCAATATGGTTAGACATGGAAGGACCATGTGCTTAATTGTGCACCATGTCATATTCCCAATATGGATGGCCAAATTGACCTATCCTTAATGATGATTCTTATCAACTTATGATGTATGTTATGTGGCAATCTTCAAGAATTACCATTATATTGATTTGTGACCAATGTTCTTGAGGTTAGCATATTGGATGTCTTACACCAACATTGGAAGAACTAATAATTAGCAAATGGTTTTGCCTTTGATACTACACCAAGTAAACCTAGGTACCTAGGGTCAAATAATAAAATTAACATAATTTTTTCTTTCATGGTGATTCACATAATTTGATTGAGGATTTGAAAGGTTGGAACCAAGATAGTAACGATGGGTTTCATATTTGCACTCGACTTATTGGTCTTTTCATTTTAAAACCATATTGTTCATCCATGGTGGATTTCCATCAATTAGTTTGTATTGTTATCTGGTTTAGGGGGACTTTAGTTTTAAATAAAGGGGTGGTTTGGATATGTTGTACCATTAAAAATATTTATATGTTATGTGATTTTGTGTGATGATAGCAAGGGTTGTAAGCATCGACATAAGAGCGCATGACAACTATCATGTGTGTTAGTTTAATTATTTAGTTAAATCTTAGTTAGTTAGAGATAAATTGAGTTAACTTAATTATTTGGGTTTTATTTTGAACCATGTAAACAAGGTTTGGGATATTTTTGTTAATTGTATATGATTTTAGTTGTGTGATTTCAAATCACTTTTGATGATTTGAAATTTCAAAAACGCACAAATTTTGTTGTTATAATTTTGTGTTTTGCAAATTTTTTTTTGCATGATATTTTGTTGAGTTTTGTTTTGTGTTTTTTGGACTTTGGATTTTTATTTGTTCCAAGTGAATTGTATATTTTAATTTGGATATGGTGTACCATTCAAGGTATTCTATGTTATGTGTTATATGTGTGGTGATAGTGATGATTGCAGGTGTTAACATCGATGTGCACAACAAATGCTAGAGGGGTGGGGCATTATAAGTGTTCTTGAAACAAACACCCACAACAAATGCTAGAGGAATTGAAGGGTTGCTTATTTGAAGAACACCATGCTTTGAAGGCATCACCTTGTGGAAAACATCATGTGATACCTAGTGGATACCTTTTGGGTTTAACTGACTTTAAAAAATGAAAAAAAAGAGTTAAAAAAATGCCCCACCATTTTTTGAAGGATATATTTACTTGATAATGTGCCCCCTAGATACACTAAAAAAATTTATGTTGGTATTTTACATGTATGAATTAGGAACATTCACAAGCAAATTTTGCAAGTGATTTGAAATATGATAATGTTCATGAGATGCATGTAAGGATTGTTTCACATGTTTGTATGTTTGTACTAAAGCCCCCCTTTACAATAGATGCCCCCTTTAAACTCACACCCATGATCATCGAAATAAATAAAAATCTATGAATGAATGGAAGAAAAATCATTTTAGGGTTTAGATTCACTTTACATAAGATTAAAGCACCAAGGGATCATGAAAATGTAAATAAAATTGAGATTAAATGCATTATGGACAAAATTTAAAATAAAAAAAAGGTGGGCAGAAAAATAATTAGCCCATGGGCCAAAAATAAAGGGCATGATTGGTTGGGATTTTTTATGTGTGGTTTTTCAAAAAAAAATTAATAAGTTTTTTTTTTCTTTTGAAGGTGGGCCACTGGGCACCAATGTTTGTTAGCCCAAGGTCCCAAAAAATTGTGATTGGTCGAATTTTGAGGTTTTTGAAATAGATGGAACCGGCGGTTCACTGATCCCGGAGATATTGGAATAACCGGAACCGGCGGTGATGAACAGAATGAAATACCCGCCCACAGTGGTTACCTCCTCTGCTTTTAGGGTTTGGGGTTTGGGGACTGACTCTGTTTAGGGTTTCGTGTTTGTGGTGAGGAGCTTATGCGATGGAGCTTTCGCATGGTGCTATTCTGCAGGCTTTGTTAGGCTGAGCGCGATTGTTGTTGTTGTTGTTGTTGTTGTTATTGTTCTCTTTTACGCTTACGATGGCCTTGCGAGCGTTTCCGGGAACTTTGTGTGGCTCTGTTGCACCAGGAGGTCTACGCAAAAGAGAAACACGGCAACATGTCTCTTTGCCTGTGTTGTTGTCATCAGGAGAGAATTGCAGTGTCGGAATGCAAACATTCTTCGGAAGCACAAATGCATTGAAGTTATCTTTCTCACCTAGAAAGCCTTCAGAGGTGAACAGAAATTCGGGTATAATAACTGCAGTGATCAAGAGAAGGAAGGATTACCCGCTCGACAATGTGATTCAGAGAGAGAAGAAGCTGAAGTTGGCCATGCGCATCAAGGAGCTTCTTGTGAAGCAGCCCGGACAGGTGATGTCACTGAAAGACTTAGGGAAGAACAGAAAGTACATAGGCTTGACTGGCAAGAGGAGATGCATTGCTTTACTGAATAGATTTCCTGGCATATTTCAAGTATATGAGGAAGGGGTGAATACGAAATTGTTTCGATTTACTAAAGAAGCCAAGATGCATTACTTGGAAGAGATGAGACAAAGGGAAGAGATGGAGGAGATTTTAGTAGTAAAACTGCGAAAACTTCTCATGATGTCCATTGACAGGCGCATACTGATGGAGAAAATTGGACATATCCGCCGTGAGTTAGGTCTTCCTGATGATTTCAAAACCAACCTTGTGCGGCAGTATCCACAGTATATGCAGGTGGTAGAAACTGAGGCAGGTTCTGCTCTGGAACTCACATCATGGGATCCTAGCTTGGCTGTCACTGCCTTGGAAAAAGCTGCACAGGAGAAAGCTGAAGCTAGGAAGCAGCTGGAAGAGGAGGTTGCCAAGAGCCTTGGAGATGATCCAGAGGTAATTACACGAGCCCCGAGGTTTTCTAAGAAGATAGACCTGCCAAAGGGCTTCCAGGTTAAAAGGAAAGATAAGGAGAAGCTTATCAAATTTCAGGAGCTGCCGTACATATCACCCTATTCAGATGCAAGTCACTTGAACCCATCATCTCCTGAAGCAGAGAAGTATGTGGTGTCTGTAATCCATGAGCTGCTGAGTCTTTGCCTGGAGAAGAAGCTCTTGGTCGACCATCTTACACATTTTCGACGGGATTACCAGTTTTCACAACGTGTGCGAGCTCTGCTCATCAGGCACCCTGAAGTGTTTTATGTATCATTGAAGGGGGTACGTGATTCAGTCTTTCTTCGGGAAGCTTATAATGGCTCTGAACTGAAAGAGAAGGATCCTCTGGTTCTGTTGAAGGAGCGGATGGCAGAATTGGCTGCTCAAAGCAAGAAAACTGAGACAATGGAGGACAACAGTGATTATGATGATGATGATGATGATGATGAGGATGATAACGATGATGATTGGGATGAAGATGAGGAAGATGTCGGTAGTGTTAGTGATAAAAATGGGAGAGTGAGACGAATGGTGGAAGCTGATGTTTCACAGCCTAATTCAAGAAGAGAACTCTTAGCAACTAGGGAGCGATGGTAGAGCTCTTTCTATGATATAAATTTCTTTATGATCTAGTTTCTTTTAGTGATGAGAGTTCAGGTTGATGTACATGTAAGCCATGTTTACTTACTCTATTGCTGCATAAGCCCTAAACTGCAGCACCTTTGATCATAAGTATTGGCACAGGCATTTTTCAGTTGGGAGCATTTTTCTGGAGACTTTGTTTGCTGTCTTGAGGTCATGAAGGCTTTAGTGTCAATTGATTAACTGCTGTTACCTTTGAGGTGTTCTGCAGTTGTGTCAATCCAAGGTTATGAGTGTACTGAAATGGTACCTTCGCTTCATCTGTCAGCCCATGAAGGAGCAAAGGAAATTTGTCACCCACTGCATATTGAATTACAGAGACTGAATTTGGAACTGTTGTTTTTGCTTGACAATGCAAGAATCTGAAATATCCTGCCAACTTTCTCACCGCCAAAGTTTTGACATTTGATATAGCCAGGGCAGCTCCCGTTCCAACTTGGCTCTCTCCTTACTGGGCTCTCAGCCCAGTTCCTACTGGTGATGGTGCCCAGTCCTATGCATACAGGAGCATTTGGGGGCATCTGGGAACACAACTGAGCATGTTATCTGCTAAATAGGCCAACCTTTCAGCTGCAATTTTTTTCTGGTAAGTTTATCACCTCCTCCACATCAATTGTCTTTTCTTTTATAACTCATAAGTTCGCATTCCACTTTTTTCATCTGCTTGTGCACTTGCATTGCTTGAGGATCTCAACACCATTTTTAAGATGAACATGAGGATTGATAATATTAATCCTTCTTATTTTAAATGCTGGGTCTTTTCTCTTTTTTTTTGTATTTTTCATTTGTAACACTGCCCAATTATAAGATCCCAAAGGATATATGTTATGAATTCATTAATGAATGCTGGAAGACATAAAATATTTCTAGATTTTACAAAATGGATTAGAGTTATCCTTAAAGTCATACCCAATTCAGCTCTTTTTTGGTACTTTCTTCATTTTGTCATCCCCTTTTTGATATTATTTGTAAAGTTTGTAAAAATTTGATCAAACAACAAAACTCAGCATAAAATTATTAAATTCTATCATGATTTGTATTTAATGAAATTATGTTGGAAAGCATTCTTTGGCTATCTATCTTTAAGATTTACATTGGGAATCACATTCAAGACCAAATTCTTTTTTGCACTTGGAAAAGTACAAAAAATTGTTCGATATTGATTGTGACACCCGATGCAAATTAATCAAACAATTTAATGCTTATTTAGTATTTTAACTTGTTTTGGATCTCTAATGATCAATTCCATCCCTTGGTTGTATTTGGGGTACTTTACAAATAACTCTATTGTGTGTGTGTTCATGTGGACTTTTGATGAAATTATATCAAGTATTAGGAAGATCAAATTCTTTTTCTTTGGTGACCTAAATAAAATTTATATGTATATTGTACATGGAATTACCAATGTTGTCCAACTCTGTTCATGTGAATCCTTAGATGTGTTATGAAATTGCCTCTATAAATAAGGTACAACATTGTAAGATCAATTATCTATGTAGGTTTGAATTATGACATATTTGCATTCACATGATACGACAAATTGATGGGTGTGAGTTTTGGATTAAGTAATTTATATTATGCTTGTTTATTCCATCCCATCATGACATGCCAAGTTTAGTTTGAGTGATGTGAATAATAATGGTGAAATGAGGAATGGTTCAATTGGAATCCGGGATGTGCACAAATATTCTAAATGGTTTTGATTTAAGGTTATGTTTTGTGTGAGTTCATGATGTATGAAATTGCACTTCATGCGAGTAAGGTCAAGGGGATTATAATCACAATTTGTTATGGGTTGCTATGGACCTTGGGGAAATCACTTCCATTTTATTTCAAGTGGCATGTAAACAAATATAATGCACAACTAATTTTTTAAAAACCAACATTTAATGTACTTAAATTTATTTAGGATGCTTATAATTCATTATAAGAATATATTTGAAATATATCTAAAATATTTCAAAATATGATTAAAATATGCCATTATTTCATAACATATTTAAAAATACCATTTTACCTTAGGGCAATGTTAGTCATATAAAAAGAGATGTAAGTCCAATGAAAGTATGTTATGTCAATCAAGAATAGTTAGCCTTATTGTTGAGGGTGGATTTACATTTGATAAAAATATATATACATGAAAATAGAGTACCTACCAAGATAGCATTTAGGCACCAACATTTGTAAGAACCAAATCATTGAAGTGGGTCTAGTTTATGCCACAAAATCTTAGTTTTATTATGTATTGGCCGTGTCCATGACCTTAATTACACTTTGTGTGTTCCAAGTGTATGCACATTCAAATAATTTGTTGAGATTATAGTATTAGTGCCATCATTTACATGAACCCACTAATCAAGGCTATGATACTAGTTAACCACATTGGCATGTGTAGTGTTCCAAATTTACATGTAATATCCCTTCAAGGTTTTTGTTCTTAAATCCTCAAACCACTTGAAACTTTTGTAGGATGAATGACTTTCTTACACATGGTACATCATAAAATCTAAGAAACCATGCATAAAACCATGTATAATGTATGCCATAAAATATATTGGGTTTTTTACTTACAGGCTCTTACTACCTATTAGGCCATTGGTGTTCTTGTATGGTAGACATCCCTATTGTTTCATCCAAAATTTGAGTTACATATTATGTGTTTAATGTGTCTTGTAATCAAATTTGTTCTTGGTGACATTTAGTATATGCAATACATTCACAACTAGACACCTAAAGTTCATAGTTATAACCCTAAAGAAATCACTTCCATTTTATTCGAGATGATGTGCAAACAAATAGAGAGTGCAACTTGTTATAAAGTGCAATTCAAAATGAAGAATTTATCAAATAGAACTTTGATACATTCGTGCATCAAACACAATTCGTGTGTGACTATTAAGTGAACATTGTTAATATAAATCCTTAGTTATCGAATAGCTAACTAACCTATGACATTAAAAGAGAAGTTACAAAACCCAAGAATACATCATTGTAACCAATGTAATCATGACCAATGACAACAACAAGAAGTCCCCATTGCACAATTGATAACCAATGTTTGCATTTTACAAGTAAAGAAATATCAAATAAAACCTTGACACATAGGTGAACATAATATAATACATGCCACTTTTAGATGAATGTTATAACTATGTCCCCAAATTTTTGCCCTTCCATTAGCCCAAGCCAAAAATGACGTCAAACAATTTTGAAAATAGAAATTTCATGCAACCAATGGGAAACTCAAACATGCACTTGTGATGAGCCTTATTTTTCCCTTTTGGGGTGGGGTGGGGTGGGGGGAGTTTTTTTTTTGTTTATCTTCCTTGTTCCCAATGTGTTCCCAACATGTTTTCTTGGGGTTCCCCAAGTTCCCAAGTTGTTCCTTAAGGCTTTCCCAATAGCCCCTCAATTTTATCCCATATGGTTTGCCTGAACTTCAACTCTCATGTATGTAAACTGAAAAGGTATGAGGTTGGGGAATGCATTTGTTTCTATTTTGCAATTGAGGGTCCAGAAAGGAGCTTCCCATTGGGGAGTGCTCAAGGTTCCAAAAAAATTGTTAATAGGCCAATGAATATGACTTTTTCAAAAAATAAAAATAAATTATGAATGCACCCATCAACGAATTTACAAGTCCTTAATTATCAAATAATAGATTGACACATGACATTAAAAAATATTTACAAAAATCACAATTCATAAATTATACCCATATATATGAATGGTTTTTTTTAACACATATCACTTTTATACAAAAACATCATTTAAAAATAATAATTGTGTAAAATGATTAAATTGACATGGCACTCACATCACATTACACTTTACATGTTACACCATGAAAATTTATGACATGAAATTTTTAATATTATAAAAAAAATGATAATCAATAATATATGATTAGCAATCATGTCATCATTCTTTACAACTAGGGGAGTGAAATTATATGGGTTTAACAACTCATAAGTTTGTTAATTGCATATGTTTTCATAAGTAATGCTTAATCACAAATGAAACTTGCAAAACTCAAAATGTGTTACAATAAAATTTACATTTTTCTTAACCTTGACCATCGTTTTTGGTAATGAATCAAGTAAACATCATTTATTAAATTTCATATTAAAAATTAGACTAAAAAAAAAACCATGAATTTTGGGTCTATTTGTCAATTTCAACAATACAAGAAATATAATAAACCCAATCAAGGACATCACATATTTCTTCCAAATTTTTTAAAAAATAGTTCATTTTGTTGTTTGAAAAAAAATGGTTAGGTTTGTAATGTACAAAGAAAGGACATATTATTCTTAAATGTGGCTTTGCCTTGGGTGAATGCTTATTTTAGAAGTGTCTTCCTTATCGGCAATTGCATTAGGCGAAACATTTGGGCAACACATTTGTTTTTTTTTTTTAAATCCAAAATTGTAGAGAATTAGCCAAAAAAGAATTTGCCCCAAAACTAATAAACTATGTAGAAAATCATGATTTTTTTAAAAAAAAAACTTTATTGGGGGGGGGGGGGGGGGGTGTGTGTGTGAATTTTCGCCACTTGATGACAAAAAAAAATCTAGTGCACATCATACAAAGGGTTTTTGGGGAAAAAAAAGGTTCCAAAGTCGTTATAGAGGAATTTTTTTAAAAAATTGCCAGCTTTGGGCAATAGCTTGCAGCAGGTTGCCAAACTATAACATGTTTTTTTTTCTTTTTGTACTGACCTGTAGCCAAATTTGGCTAAGTCCTCTTGCAAATGATCACCAGTGTGGCTATAGCACAAAATTGGCCAAAGAAAAATTTAAAAGAAAAAACCCTGGTTGAAGAAATGTGGTGAATTTGTTTTCCCCCAAACGAATCCTCGAAATCTTGGTGTAATTTTTTTTTTAAATTATGAAAATATATTCCTTTTCAATTGTTGAGGTTATAATAATAAGTAAAAAATCTGAAAAAAGAAACATACACACTACTAGCCCCAGGGTTTTTTTTTTTCAATTTTGTGATGTAGCCGAAGTGGCGATTGTCAATGAGATGATTTAGCCAGATTTGGCTACATACTAGATATGAAAGTAGAACCAAAAAAAAAAGAAGAGCAGAATCCTTCCATATTCTTGACTACTTATGGAAGTTATCATAAAAAATCTGGCGAATTGGGGGTCATTTCTTACATGAAAATATCTTTGTATAGGTTTAAATTATATTTTTCAGGCGGAAATTTTCCATATTTTTGGCAACTTATAAAAAGTTATCAAAAAAGTCTGCTGATTTGGAACCTTTTTTGTTCGAAATCTGGCGAATTTGGGCCATTTTTTTCTATGAAAAATTCTTTGTACAGGTCAAAATCATATATTTTCAGGCCGAAATTTGGCGAAATTCTGCCCAAAAAAAAAACTCTGATTGGCTGCCCCCCCCCCCCTTCCCCAAAAGAAAAACAAAAAAAAGATTCCCGAATTCACATTTAAAATATGGGGTTAAAAAAAAAGAA